>Ga0222697_1000890_pt1 | contig 12227 bp, 12 predicted proteins | sample AntAcemetage1402_FD_179835 | JGI IMG/M metagenome (GOLD analysis project Ga0222697, IMG submission 179835) | Saline water microbial communities from Ace Lake, Antarctica - #1402 | ecosystem: Environmental > Aquatic > Non-marine Saline and Alkaline > Saline | place: Antarctica: Ace Lake... | reverse complement strand
TTCAAGCCTAGGTGAATAATCAACATCCATTTGAGCAAAAAGTTCACTCAATACTTTCTTACTATTTTCTAAATCTTGTTTTGTTACATCAGCACATATTGACAATAATTGATTTTCTTTTGGAATGGTAACTTTAAAAAAACCGATATTATTAATATTATATTTACTTTCAAAGTCGAGATTCTCCAATATTTTAAAATTATAAAACCCACCTTCAATCTTTTCTTTTATCTTTGACGAAGAATCTAAATAAACATTCTCACCTATGGTAGGTACTTCTAATATTTGAGTCATTTTATAAACTGGAACAACAGTAAGACTATATATTACAGCAGCAACAACACAAATGAGAAATATACCTATTATTAGTTTTTTTCGTTTAATGATGACTTTGATGTAATCCATCAAGTTGATTTCGTCGTTCGGATAATTTTGGTATTCAGGTTTATCGGGCACGAGACCTCCTTGGTTAATAAAAAATAGACAATAGAAGTTAGAAAATAGATAGTAAAAATTAAAAAGTGCGCCAATTATTCATTAGAGTATAAAGCATCGCACCTACTTCTTTGTACTGATTATCTAACTCTCTGTGCTTTTTTTCCAATACATATTTACAATCTAAACCAGAATCTAACCACGTTGGGTTCATAATGTTCATTGTGTTTGTTAGATTTTTAGAGTTTATAGTTAAAGAATATGTTTCTTCTTTAGGAAAATTCTTTGTAATATTAAATATCTCCATTGCCAACTTATAAGATAAATTATAAACTTTTAAATCCTTAACATCTTTGATAACCTTATCCACTTTTTTCTACCTTCTCTCTTCTATTTTCTATTCTCTGTTATTTGTCTTTTTCATTCTTCTGCCAAAACTCGATAAAAAATACGATAAATATGCCACCCCCCCCAATTACACTACTTTCCAATATCCTCCTTTTGCCGGGCCTACTCGTTTCAGGGCCCCTTCTTTTTTCAGTTTGTTGAGATTCCATTCAACACCTCTTACTGTAAGGCCGGTTTTTGCAGAAAGTTTTTCTCGTGTTATCTTAGAATTTTCATTAATTAAAGCAAGAATTTTCCCCACAGTTTTCCCCACAGTCTTCCCCACAGTTTTCATACCCTCTTTAGGTCTATAAAAAGTAATTGTGAAAAATTTAGTAAACTCAAATTTCGGAAGCGGTAAACCCACGTTTTTCATTGCCTTTCTCATTCTGGTAATACCAGAACCGATTTTTTCAACCAAATTTATTCTTTTAAATAAACTGAATAATAAAGGATTTCTGGAAAAACTTTTCTTGCCAAATTCACTTTTTTTGATTCCCGAGACTAAACCGCCGGGGTTAGTAATTTCTACCCTATCGTCATACACCTCTATTAAAATATTAGCACCTTTTTCCGCATAATCTCTATGGACTAATGCATTTATCAATGCTTCCTTCAATGCTTCTTCCGGAATCTCTAATATTTCTTTTCTAGGACCAAACCCTTTTATTTCATATTTTAATCTTAAATTTCTATATAAAAAATCTGCCGAATCCTGATAATTTGAATAAATATCTGTCATAAAATCTTTCTTGTCAATTATAAATGTTTTATCTCTTCCCTTGTATAAAACACATATTACAAGAGCTTGCGGAATAAATTCTTCTATTCTCTGACAGAAAAATAAAACTCCGGCATTCTTGAAATTTCCATTTCCATCCAGAACGCCTATATTTCTTAGTATATCTTTTTCAGAAATTACCTTGCTTATTCTTGATTTTTCTAAAAAGAGGTCAAACCTATGTTTATCAAATCCTTTTTTCAAAGAGAATTTTTTATTTATCATTTCATCAAATAATATTTTCCCCTCTTTATTGAAAAACTCTCTAATTTCTGAAACTGTCATTTTTTGAGAATTCGATTCCTGTCTTAAATAAAATCCTGAAGAACATTTATAAGGCTTATCACATCCCTCAGGAATATTAACTATTAAAATATTACTGATCTTTTCTAGCTTAACTTTTATTGACGGTTCACAATTCCTGGCTATATCCTGGATCTGCGATTTTAGTTTGTTTGTTACATCTACGCCTTTTATTTTTCCTTCATCAGTAATCCCTAAAAAAATCCTGCCACCTTCTGAATTCGCAAATGCCGCCATCTCTCTGGCAAGAGACTTATCAAAAGATTCTTTAAACTCTACCTTGTATCCTTCTCCTGCCTGAAGAATAAAATCAATAACTTTATGTTTATTCTTTCGCATCATCTTTTCGTCTTCCCCCTTCTACTTTCTACTTTCTCCGCTTTTTTTTGACTAACCAAAGTATTCCATTCGTTCTTGATTAAATTATATTCGGTTTCTTTTCTCTTAAGAAAGTAATAGGTCAGGCGCAGTTTTTCTTTCGTTCCTTTTGATGTAAGGATATACCTTATTTTTTTAATCTTTTCCGGATTATGAGAAAAACTTTTCATCTTGACTATGCCTTTTTTTATTAATTGCCGTATTATATAATTAGTCTTACCTAAAGATATGTTAAGACTCTTAGCTAGTTCTCTTTGGGTAAGATTTGGCGAATTGTGAAGCTCTGAGAGGACCCGAAAAGCCTCTTCGCTATGAGCGTTTGTGACGTTGGTTGCGTTTGTAGGGTTCATTGCGTTCATAGAGTTCATTGGTTGCTTGATTGAAGATTTAGTATACCCTTCAATATACCATTCATAGAGTTAGTATGCCTTTCGATCCCATTTAGCCGATTGTCCTTTTCCAAGGCATCTAACCTTTTTATCTTTTTGCAATTGGAAAAATACCTTTTTAATCATAACCCTGCTGACAGTGGGACACATGCGTTCAATATCTGAAATAGAAAACTCGCCATGCTGGCCCTCAATAGCCTTTACCACAATTGCCGTTTTTACCCCTCGAGAAGGTTTAATATTTCTCGCACGCTCTTCAAATTCTTTGTAAGCTCCCAATACCGTCCCGAGAAAATAATTAACCCATGGCAAGCAATCATGTCTAGCTTGATGCCACTTTTGAGAACTTTTGTTCAAAGATTCATAGTATGTTTCTTTGGATTGCTCGATAACGCGCTCAATACTTATGTATTTACCAACCCAAAATCTGTGCTGATATAAAGCCAAAAGCGTCAATAAGCGAGAAACTCTACCATTACCATCCCGAAATGGATGGATACTTAGAAAATCTAAAACAAGGCATGCAATAGCATAAAGACTGGGATATTTAAGCTGTGTCACACTATTCTCGTAAACAAGGCATAGCTGCTTAATCATTCCGGGTGTTTCGGCTACGTTTACAGGCTTAAAAATCACTTCAATGCGGCCATCCGGATATTTTCGAATAATGTCATTATCTTTTCCTTTCCATTTACCGGCATCCCACGATTCCCCGCGGCATAACCGATGTAATTCTTTTATTATTTCTGGCGATATTCTCAAACTTTCATGACTCTTGTGTATTAATTTAAGGGCATCACGATAGCCCACTACTTCCTCTTCGGAACGGTCACGCGGCTTACTATGGCCAATAAGCAATGGTTTAAGCCGATTTTTATCAATCACTACACCTTCGATACGATTAGAAGATTCCGCACTTTCAACCAACGCCATCTCAGTAAGCGATTTTAAAATCTGTGGCGATTGTTTCGTATGTAATTCTTGTTTACCTTTATATTCAGCAATTGAATTCATTAACCACACCGTGCTTAAAGGTAATTTCACGTTATCACTTTTAAACGAATGCATATTTCCAACTCCTATAAATTTCAAAATTGAATTTAGACATGATTTGTAAATTAAAAAATCCTAAGTCCATAGTCCTGAGTTGTTTTGGCATTAATTGGTCGATTAATTTAAAAGTCATGCTTGTAAGCACTTCCACTCGTCTTTAAGTTTATTGAATTCTGCCTCTTTTCTTTTTAAGAAGTGATATGTTAGTTTTGTCTTTTCCTTCGCACCTTTTGGCGTAAGGATATACTGCATTTTTTTAATCTTTCCCGGATTATGAGAAAAACTTTTCATTTTTACTATGCCTTTTTTTATCAATTGCTGTATAAGATAATTAGTCTTACCTAAGGATATATTAAGGCTTTTAGATAGTTCCCTTTGAGTAAGATGTGGAAAATTATGGAGCTCCGAGAGAACCCGAAAGGCTTCTTCGTCGTGGGGTCCAGAGGAATAATTTACTTTTGGTTGTTCAAGCATTGAACATATTGTAAACTTCTTACCTATATGTGTCAAGGGAAAAGGAGGCTACTCCCTTTTTCTCCCAACCAACTGCCAACCACTATCTACAAACTACAATCTCCAATACCCATCTTCTATCTTCTCCTCTCATCTTTGTCTTTTTCGCTTTGTTGCCTTCAGAAATTAGGTTTTTAATTTTGATCAGGTCTTTCTTGATGAGTGACTTTAATAGGTAATTGGTTTTGCCTAAAGATATGTTAAGAAAATCAATAACAGAGGATTATATGGTTGGAGATTTGAATAACGATGCCCAGAACGATCACCTGCGTTTTTTTCCTTCAAACCCCATCTCCCAATAACCACTTATAAATAGGCTTAACTATTAAAATCTTGCCTTTTAAAGCAATCTCTTCCTCAGTATCTTCAGTCAAAATAAGCGCAGTTTTCAATTTAAGTTCATCCATGGCTTTTTCGAGCGCGTTGAGCTCTCTGCGCCTTGTCTTATCGTTATCCAAATTATCCGCAACTTGAATAAGCTTCAGATCATTTTTACCGGACTTAATTAAAAAATCAACCTCCAGATTATTTGTGGTCTTATAATAATAAATCTCTTGAAACTTGCGCCTGAGTTCAAGGAATACTAGATTTTCTAAAAACCTTCCTTTATTTTTGGAAAATTGGAATGCGACTGCTTCTGCCAAACCATTATCGATACAGTAGATCTTCTTAAGGGAAACAAACTGCTGCTTAAGAGAATAAGAAAACTTGCTGACGAGGAATATCAAGTAGCTGTTTTCCATGAAGTCAGCATAACTCTTAATAGTATTCATGCTACCTAACCCAAGGACTTTTTTGAGATTATTATAAGAGAATGTTCCGCCAATATTACTCAAAAAATACAACCCAAGCTCCCGTAATGGTTTAACTTGCTTGATACCATACCTTGCCACGATGTCTCGATAAAGAATGTCCTCATATACCCGCTTCAGAAGAGTTGTATCTTGATACTTCAAATATTCGGGCATACCTCCATGTTTAAGATATTCAGCAAAATGCTTTTCAATAGCAGCTCTTTCTGAAGTAAAAGATAGGCTATTTTTAGATAATTCAAAACCCTTGAAAGATAAAAATTCCATAAAAGAAAACGGGAATAATTCGACGTTGACGTTTCTACCTGTCAGTTTTGTGCCAAACTCCTTGCTAAGCAATGAGGCATTCGAGCCTGTGATAAAAAATTTGCATCCTTTACCTTGCATCCGGCGCACAAATACTTCCCATTGAAGAACATTTTGAACCTTATCGAAGAAAAAAACCTTTTTATCCCCATACAGCTCCAGAAATACCTCGTAAAGACGATTAAAATCCTCAACATTAAAACCTAAAAGGCGTTCATCTTCAAAGTTAAAGTAATAAACATTTTTCTTATAGAGATCATTGATAATCTGGTTAAGCAACGTCGACTTGCCGCAACGGCGTACTCCTGAAATAACCACCGCATGGGGTAAAGCTGCATGCCCCAAAGCAATGCTCAAGGCTGCCCTTGGAATACCAATATCGATATCCTGCCGACTTTTTTCTTGCTCAAGAACAATTTCTTTTAATAATGACTTATGCATACTGTCTCCTTATATTCTCACTACTAATGAGAGAATACCATATATTGTTCTCATTGTCAATGAGAACAACTAAATATTCCTGAAGAATATACATCCAGCTTAACTATACTTATCTCTTGAAATTACGTATTGTCCTCGAATTTCTTTTCAGGTTTCCCCGGATTATGGGAAAAGTTCTTCATCTCCACTATACCTTTTTTTATCATTGTTACAATAACCCCATAAGAAATAACGGCCGTTTAATCCCATCAGTTTCAGCTGAATCAGTCAATATCATCTTCTTATTTCCTTTTATTCCTTTAAACTGTTGACGGCCTTTACCTTTACCTCCAACTTCTAAAATAATACTTTCACCTTCTGTCTTAATCAAAAAATCAGGCGTTTTTGCGCCTCGTTTTGTTTTAAGATAACTAAAAGCCCAGCCTTTCATTCGCAGTATCTCGGCAAAAAAGTCCTCACGAATTGCCCCGATTGCTTCATCATAGCTTTTATAGAGTAAACGAAACGGCAGATACATAAGAATCTTCGGCTCCTTGAGGACATTCGTTCCTTCAGGAAACACTGGATTCAGCACAAAAGCCTTCTCAAGCAAATGAACATACTGCTCTGCCTTATATTTGGTAATACCGACATTCTTAGATACCGAAGTAAAGTTTATTCCATCGACGGGAAACTTTCCGATAAATTTAAGAGTTTTCTCAATATCATTAAGTTCATCAACTTGCAATCCGGCAACTGACGGGATGTCTTTTCGGATGGTTTTCTCAAGAATATTTTTCAAAATAGAGTATATATCAGCTTCTTCAAGTGAAAACGGCAATAATCCCCCTTTTAAATAATCTTCGAATAAATATTCATAGCGCAGATATTCGCTTGGCCATTGTTTTTTTATAATCTTATCTAAGGTTAACGCCGGTAAGGAAACATCTTCCTTGAAAAAAAGATACTCTCTAAAAGAAAAAGGATACAGATAGAGCAGTTTAACCCGCCTGGAAAGGTCATATGAAGATTCAAATATCGACAAAGATACGGAACTGGTAAATATTAGCTTAATATTAAGAAAATCAAATATCTTCTTTAGTTTTTGTTCATACTCTTTTTGAAAATGTACTTCATCAAGCAATAGCAACTTGACTTTATAGCGCTCAATCAATATCTTAACAATCTCAAATAAATTATTCTCCTCAAGAGTATCTGCTGATAAATAAAAGGAGTTTTTTGTCTCGATTGCAATTTGTTTAAGTAATACTGTTTTTCCAACCCCCCTTGGGCCTACTATGCCTATGAAATGTTTGCCCTTTTCGGAAATAATCTGGTTATGGAGTTCCCTTTTCTTAGGATATTGCTTTCCATCTTCTCTAGCAAGCTTATCTAATTCTAAAAACTGATTTAAATTCATGGTTATAATTTACCACATAATAGACATCTTGTCAAATAATTTACTAAAATGATATACATTTTGTCAAATCATTTACTCAAATGCACTGTTTTCTTGAATTTGTAGAGTTAAGAAACTCTACGTTCTACATTTTAAGTCTTTACAAGAGAATGGGTTGAGGTTATATAGCTTATCTCTAGAGGAAACTTTTATAGTATATTGATGATAGACGTGGGTAAAAACAGAGGTCAGAGGTCGGAGGTCGGAGGTCGAAGATTGAATTTGGGGGATGTTTTTAAAGGCTTCTGTATATTTTTTTGCAATTTTCATTCTAATATCATTAGCCTTATCAATATATTTTAATTTAGTTAAAAGAACTGCAGCTTGAATTGAATCAAGACGAGAATTATAACCAATAAAAGAAGCATTGTAGTTTGCGGTTTGACCATGGTTCCTTAAAGTTTTTATTAATTTAGTAATCTCTTTATTGTTAGTAGCAATGAGTCCTCCATCACCAAAACCTCCTAAATTTTTAGAAGGAAAAAAGCTAAATGCACTACAATCACCAAAGCTACCTGTTTTATTCTTACCTATTGATGCTCCAAAACTCTGAGCACAATCTTCTACAATAAATAGATTATGCTTTCTAGCAATTTTAGTAATTTTTCTCATATCACAACCAAGCCCATAAATATGCACTGGCAATATCCCTACAGTAATAAACCGGGTCAACTCCCTTTTTCTCCAAACCAACTGCCAACTACTATCTACAAACTACAATCTCCGATATCCATTTTCTATATTGGTGCTGGTGCTATTATGCAACAGCGCTATATTTGATCGATATCAGTCCAGAGAATGAATTTGACAGGTATGCCTGAATAGCTTAATTCTCCTCTCTGTGTTGTGTTAATAACATAAGCTTCTGTTGTTAATGGATAACGTTTTAGAAATACTTTTAATCCATCAGGCATCTTAATTTGTTTTAAATCACTTTTTATTTCAATAGGGACCGGCTGTCTGTTAGTTACTTTTACAAAATCTACTTCCGCTTTTTGTTTTGTTCTCCAGAAATACAATGATGTGTCGGGAGATATTTTTTGCAGAAGCTGTAAAAATATTATTGATTCATACAAAACGCCTTTATCCTTGCGCCGATTAATAACCTTTTCAAAATTTTTGATGATGGCATTACGAATGCCCAAATCATAAAAGTAATATTTTCTTGATTTTTTCAATTCATTACCCTGATTAGTGGAAAAACTCGGAAGAGAAAAACAAACATATGTTTGCTCAAGAATAGTGAGATATCTTTCAATACTTCTTGCTGTCAACCCCACTTCCCCTGAAAGATTAGAAACAGAAATAACTGAGCCCTGGTTTTCCGCCAAAAGATAAAGAAGATGATTAAAAGCGCGGACATTTTCTTCTTTTATCAAGGATTTTATATCTTTTAGAATATATGTTTCCAGTAAACCGTGTAAATAATTCTGTTTATCTTCGGTACTGTTTTCTTTGAGAAGTCCGGGAAGGCTTCCGTTAACAAGCATAGAATCCAGAGGTAAGCCGTTTATTTTATATTCTTTTAGAGATAAAGGGAAAATTCGATACACTCGCCTTCGTCCCGCGAGGCTTTCTTTTAGATGTTTGTGAATTTCAATGGAGGATGATCCTGAAGCATATATTTTAACATTGTGATTACTGTCAAATACCGCCTTAAAAAGATGAGAAGCTTTTTTAAGGTAATGGAATTCATCAATAAAGAGTACCTGAGCGGTTGTTGTCAAAAAACGAAACGTGTCAGACTCTGAACCGGTAAATGCCAGCAAATCATCAGGAATCTCCAGATTAAAATATGCCGTTGTTTTACCGGATTGCCTGGTAAATTTTTCCAGTTTTTTCAGAAGATATGTTTTGCCTACTTGCCGGGCACCAAGCAAAATACTAATCTCCGGCTTATCAAGGTCGTCACATAACTTCTTGTAGATTAAACGTTTAGCATCCATATAACTATTCTATACTGTTTGTACATAAAAGTCAATCAACAGATCAAACTAGGGGAGACATAATACTTGATTGCCTTCCATCTGACGCAAATCTGACGCAAATTATTTTTGTAAACCTTTTGCTTGAATCATCTTTGATTAATCCTTCAAACACAAGACACAAGCAATAATCACCGAATAACATAATAACTGCTTCGCCCTTTTCTTGTAACTGAGATTATGCCCTTCTTTACCATATCTTTTAAATCATTTAAGGCTGTATCTCCTGAAACCGGGTCAACTCCCTTTTTATTATAAAATCAATCGGCCGCCGCTAATATGAATTAGAAACCGTATTAAAGGGATAATATGATTGTCTCCTAATACCTTTTTTATGATACTAAGAAAAACCTTAACATTACAATTTTAAGTTTAGTCAATGCCTATTATCCAAATTTAGTCAATAGCGACTGACTATCAATCTTGCATTTGAGAACTTGCCCATTTCACCATCGGAGGTGTTAATACTGAGTTTTCTTCCTTTGATAAATTTTCTTAGTATAGCGACTCTATGCTGTTTTGGATTGTTTTTAAATTAAGCAGCTTTAACTCACTTTTATCTTCAAGAAACCGCTCAACATCTTTCTTGACCAGGTCAAAATCAATTCTTTGAATATTATCCACAAGGTATTTTTTAAAATTATGTTGGTTAACCTTTGGATCTTCATTTTCGGTTTGAATGACCGCATTATTAAAAAGTTTATAGTTGGGCTTAGTATTTTTGCTTATATACCAGAGAAAATCATAGAAATCCCTTCCTTTAATAAATTTTCTGTAAAAACAAGCATGGAGCTTCGTCGCAAACATAGATGCTAGATCGAAATGGACTACATTAAACATATATATGTTGTTAATTACTGTATCAGAAGTATGCCCTCCTTCAGGAGGATTAGAATCAATCTCAAGCTTAATTGATATTTTCTGGCTCTCTAAATTAGAAATTCCCAAAACTTTTAATAATCCGGGAAATTTAAACATAACACTATGAACATTGCTATTTGTCTTTGATTTAGCTTCGACATTAAATCCATAAAGCTTCAAATTGCCAGCAATAACTGAATTAATCTCTAAAAAATTATATCCCTCTTTTTTTGCGAGAGAAAAATCCAGGTCTTCAGAAAATCGCTTTACACCGAATACAACTCTTAAAGCCGTACCACCGGTAAAAACAATATTCTTAAAAAAATCTTTATCATAAATAATTTTAAGTATAATAATCTGTAATAATTCCCGCGTTTTATTGCTTTTTTCTTCAATAGACATACCCTGGGTAATTTGCTGTTTTAAAATATCAATCATTATTTCACCTCACTTGTAATAAAATTAGAAAAACTTTCAATTAATCGCATTAGCTTCTTGTTCTCAAAATGCCTCGCTAACTCTATTAGCCTTTTCTGTTTTAATGACTCAATATTTTGGAAACGATATGAATCCTTGAATTGCTTCTCACTATCAGATTTGAATTTATTTAAATTAAAATACAAGAAATCAACAACCGCTTTTTCCGGTTCAGCGAACAACAAAGGCATACCATATTCATCTTTGCTTAACCTAAAACCTCTAAAAGCACCAGGCTTAACATGCTGATAAATGAACAACCCTAATTCATTTTCAAAACGGATTGTTTTTTTGGTAGAAATACAAGTTAGATCAGCGACTCTTTCAGGAATTAAACCATAATAATTCAAAGCAAACTCTAAGCTAACATAGGAAGGAGCATATAGTTGATTAGCTACAAAAACCAAGCTAGGATCGATCCTTCTGTCGTTTTTATTAAACAGATAGACTCCTCTTTTTAACTTAATAATCAATCCTTTCTTTTGCCAGCGATTAAGTTGGTTGCGGACAACCTGGTTATCTTCTTCAGCCCTTACCACATCCTTACTAATGATAATCGGTAATCCTTGAAATTTGTTTGTAAACTCTCTATAATTCATATACTGTTTCGAAATATAATCAAAAATGATTACTTACAGAAATAAGTTTAGCTAATAAAATCACTTTTGTCAAGATGAAAAGTTAAAAATAATATCACTCGTCTAGTAGGATAAATAGAATTTCTTTATATCTGAGGTTATATAACTTATTTCCCTGATTTATCCTTCTCTACAAGTACAAATACATACTATTATTTCCTTCTTGTAAAGGATAGAATTGATTAGCTGTAGTGTTGATTTTGTGTAAATCGTTTGAAATGTCCTGTATACATTGTGTAGTTTTTATCACTTATCATTTATTCTTTTCTTAAAATACTCTATTGTTTTCTTTAGGCCTTGTTCAAGAGAAATTTTAGGCTCCCAAGCAGTCTTTTCTTTAACTTTGGTTATATTTGGTTGTCTTTGTTTTGGATCATCTTCTGGAAGTGGAAAATTTTCTATCTTTGACTTTGAATCAGTCAATTTTAAAACTAAATTAGCAAGCTCACTAATTGTGAACTCATTAGGGTTACCTAAATTTAAAGGCAACTTATAATCGATATCCATCATTTTTAAAATACCATCGACTAAATCATCGATATAACAAAAAGATCGAGTCTGTTGACCCTGACCATAAATCGTTAAGTTTTCTCCCTTCAAAGCCTGAACAATGAAGTTTGAAACCACTCTTCCATCATCAGGATGCATATTGGGGCCATAAGTATTAAATATCCTTGCTACTCTTATGTCTAAATCATGCTGACGCATATAAGCATAAGCTAAGGCTTCTGCCCCACGTTTACTCTCATCATAACAACTTCTTATTCCAATAGAATTTACATTCCCCCAATATTCTTCAATTTGCGGATGAACCAGCGGGTCTCCATAAACCTCAGAAGTAGAAGCCAAGAAAAACTTTGCTTTTTTCGCTTTAGCAATTCCTAAACAGTTATATGTGCCTAGAAAACCTGATTTCAAAGTCTTTATTGGATAATTTAAATAATGTTTAGGTGAAGCTAATGAAGCAAAATGTAGAACCCAATCTAATCTTTCTTCTATCTCTATAGGTTGGGATATATCATGCTCTATT
>Ga0222697_1000889_pt1 | contig 12241 bp, 5 predicted proteins | sample AntAcemetage1402_FD_179835 | JGI IMG/M metagenome (GOLD analysis project Ga0222697, IMG submission 179835) | Saline water microbial communities from Ace Lake, Antarctica - #1402 | ecosystem: Environmental > Aquatic > Non-marine Saline and Alkaline > Saline | place: Antarctica: Ace Lake... | reverse complement strand
GTCCGGAGCACGAAAACGCGCGCACTTGTTGCAACCTAATGACCACGACCTTGGTCATGTAGAGACATCTCTCTGCTAAGTCGCACTTGCGCAACAGCACGCCTTCAGGCGACACACACGACCCCTTCCAGACACGATTCACGTCTGGGGGGCCTTTTTTTTATTTTTTATTTGCGATTTCTATTGATTTATTGTATAATATAACATATAGTATTCGTAGGTATATGTCTAATAAAAATAATCATAAGGATTTTTTAGATTCAGATGCAGATGGCCTTTCAGATGAAAAAGAAAAATCTTTAGGCACTAATCCTAATGAAAAAGACACGGACCATGACAATCTTGGCGATTACCAAGAGGCCAATGTTTATGGAACCGATCCAAACAATCCAGATACAGATAATGATGGAGTTTCTGATGGAGACGAAGTTAAACGTGGATTAAACCCTCGTGGAAAAGGAAAACTGCGCGACCTTTTTATTCCTCACGAAGGCAACAATTATCATCCTAATTCACTACATCCAAAACGAGTGCTTTTTCATGCTGGAGCTGTTCTTGCTATAAAAGCAATTGTTATAATCTCTATACTTGGGCTACCTACTACTGCATGGCTAACTCCCGATGTACTACAAGAACAACAAAAAAAAATTATTGAGCTTACAAATGTTGTTCGTAAAAATTTAGGTATTTCTGAACTCATAGAAAAAGCTTTATTAAACGAGGTTGCGTTTAACAAAGCGCAAGACATGTTAATTGGGCAATATTTTGCCCACATAAGCCCAGAGAAAAAAAGTCTTTCAGGTTTTTTAAGAGATTCTGGATATTCATACTCTGTAGCAGGTGAAAACCTTGCCATGGGGTTTGCAAATGCAGAATCAGTAGTAAATGCTTGGGTAAAAAGCCCTACTCATTATGCAAATATTATAGACTCTAACTATCAAGATATTGGAGTTGGTCTTACTAGTGGAGCATTTAATGGGCATGACACAACTTTGGTGGCCCAATATTTTGGCACAAAATTTATGTCTTCTACGCTATTGCCAAATACAGAAACTGTTAATTATAAAAATAAAGAACAACTAGAAATTAATTTAGAAAAAAAAGAGCAAACACTTGGCGCAAGCGAAGAAGTTGATTTATTAAAAAAAGATGATTTAACTATAGAAACTCCTTTATCTGCTGATAATATTTTAGTAGAACCAAAAGAAGAAATAAAAGAAATATCAATAGATAAAACAAAAAGCATGGTTTATGTAGAAGAAAAAAAATCCGAGGATGGAACTATTGTACGGGCAGAAGTATATATTATTGGAGCCACAGAAGCTGAAATAGTTTTTAATAATAACCACATTCCGCTAATCCAAGATTTAGCAGATTTATCACTATGGACTGGAAGCACTATTGTTTTTGAGACCAAAAATGAAGAAGTTTTTAATCCTGTTGTGCTTCCATCGGTTAAAGCAAGCGATGCACTAGGAAACAAAATTATTGAAGACATTTCGTGGAACAATATTATACCTGTAAAGCCGTCATTGACTACTCAATACTTTTTTATAAAAAATCAAAATTCTGGAATTATTAATTCTTTAATGATAATAAGTTCTTGGTATTTTAAGGCTTTATTGGCTATTATTTTTACATCTTTAATATTAATGGTATTTATTCAAATTAAAAAACAGCACCCAAAGCATATTGCTTCTGGGCTTGGGCTTATTGCATTGCTTGTACTTCTTATTTTGTTCTAATTTTTTTAGCCATTGACGCCAAATTAAAAAGGTGTACTGTTTATATATAAGATTATAAAACAGTGTCGCAACACCTTTGGCGCAAAAACCTTTGGCGTCGGCCTTTAATTAACAATCCATATGTACAATACAAAATGTGATAGCATCACGCTTTTTTATATAAGAAGATTTATGCAGTCAACGATTTTTTTAACCGCAGCTTTTTTAGTGGGCGGTTTTTTTCTTTTTTATGTAGCAATAGTTAATGCCGCATCCGTGGGAGAGATAGTGATTACTGAATTTATGGCAAATCCTTCGGCAGTTGATGATAACAAAGGCGAATGGATGGAAGTGCAAAATACAACACAGAGCTCTATAGATTTAAATGGATGGAAGGTTGATGATCACACTATTGAATCAAGCGTGAATATAGCTGCGGGAGAATCTGCAGTATTATGCGTTAACAGCGATGCCTCTCTTAATGGTGGTGTGGCATGTGCTTATGATCTTACAAACGTTTTTCTAGTTAGTGGAGATACGATTACTTTACAGGATGACAGTGATGTTATAATACATTCAATTACTTACACTAGTGATGACGTATCTGAAGGAAAATCAACTAATGTGGCTGTTGGCCCGGTATTTACTGTTGAAGAAGCCAATAATTATGGCGATGGGGACTATGGCACGCCAGCAGGAAACAAGGTGACAATTTCCAGCCATTCATATGCTACAATCCAATCCGCGATTAATGACGCAAACCCAGGAGACACAATTATTGTAAGTGATGGAACTTATACTTATACAAGCGAAGGGAGCCCAGCACCTTCTGGCTTAATCAAGGTAACTAAAGGAGTTACTATTAAAGCGGCTGAGGGAACACGTCCAATAATTGATGGGACAGGAGCTGATGGAGTTTTTAAAATACATCCAGCTGCCCTGGACAATGGAAATACTGTGATTATTGAAGGCTTCGAAATTATAGGAGATCCATCTACAGGAATAGCCATGACCATGCAAGGGTGCTTTGATGTTACTCCGGCCCAGGTCATCATCCGTGACAACTGGTTTCATGGAATGATTGGGGCTATTGATTTTTGGGGAGCTACTGCTTTTCTTCCCTCTGGATGGACAAGCGGTGTAATTAATACCGAAATTACTGGTAATAAGTTCTATGATATGGTTGCTGCAGGTGGTAACCAGGGTTTTGGTATTATTATTGAAAGTCCTCTTGGTTGGGCTACTGCAGATAATAATTATGCTGTTAAGATTGAGGATAATGAATTTTCAAACTTGCCCAGTGATGGAGCTAATTATGGTACTGGTATTGGTATTCTGGACATGGGCGGTACACTTATAGATGCAAATGTGCTGATATCAGGCAACACCTTTGCCGATGATGTTCCGATTGGGGTCTATTTTAACAATGTGGATGCAATCACTACAAAAGTTGTTAGTAACAATTTTGATAACAATCCTGTTGCTGCAATACTTGCAACGGGAACAATTAACCATGGTTCTATTGACGCAGAAAATAACTGGTGGGGAGCTGCAACTGGCCCTAGTACAGCTTCTATAAGTGGAGATGTTGATTTTGCTCCTTATCATACAGATTTTGGCATGACAACATTATCAACATCATACTCTGTTTGCGCTAACGGATGTAATTTTACATCCATTCAAAATGCAATTGACGCGGCCAGTGCAGGAAATACCATTAATGTGGCCGCTGGGACTTACACGGAAATTGTTGTGATTAATAAACCATTAACATTATTGGGCGCAACTTATGATGTTAATAAAAATGGATATACGGTGCCTACCGAATACGCTTGGGATGATACGGTTGAAAGTATCATTAATCATCCCAGTCCAGGTACTGGCCATTCTGCGGTCGCCATCGTCGATATCGTCGATGTTAGCAATGTTACTTTTGAAGGATTTGTTGTTCAAGAGCTTAATGCTGTAGGCAACGTGGATGATTCTTTGGTTCGTGTTCGCGCTCAAACTCAGGAAGTCAGTAACATTATTGTTAGAAATAACATCATTGGCCCATTTACCAACACGACTGAACAAGACGGCACGCATGGGCGCATGGGACTTTACATTGTAAACAACCCATATAGTAATCTGTATGGCGTTGTTAACAGCACATTTTCCGGCAACAAGATTTTTGATACTAAGGGTAATGGTAATAATGTGTTTATTTGGTCATCTTATTACTCTTACGGCGCGGCTGGTCCAGCATCAATGAGCGGAACAGTTATTGAGGATAATGAAATCTATGGGTCTCATCGCACTGGCATTGAAACAGCTGGAGGTTTTTCTAATTTGACTATAAAGAATAATAAAATTTATGGTAATGGAGGATTATTTGAAGCTGACTCTGAAAATTTAAAATACGGTCATGGAATTCTTTTAGTGCGGGGATCTAGTGATGCTAGCACTGTCCCGGCTGGTTTTGGTCCTGAAAATTTAACAATACAAGGTAACGAAATTTATGATAACCAAAAAAGTGGTATTTATATGGGGCCTATAAATAAAGATTATATAATTAATGATAATAAGATATACGATAATGGGATGGACGGTATACGAGTAGATTTGGAGTCTCATTTTAAAAATCCTGATTTTGAAGATATTGATAGAGTTGAATTTTTTGGTAAAAGTGAAAACATTATAGCTAATAATAATAGTATTTATAATAACTCTGGTTATGGTGTTCAGGTAATAGGAACTCCAACAAACGGTTTTATATTAGATGCGATTGATAACTACTGGGGGGCAGATTTTCCTACCTTTGCCACAATAGTTTCTGAAAACGTTAATTACGATCCTTGGTATTTTGACCCGGATTTTACTCAATCAAGCACTCAAATTGCGGATATTTTTCAGGGTATTGCTAGCACTTTGTCTGGCAACGGGATTGCCAGCAATATCGGCGATGTCACCGCCAGCAATTTTACGTCTTTTTCTGGTTTGTATTTTAAAAAATCTATTGACGGATCAGAGATGGGCAAAATTACCTTTAACTCTTCTCTGGATTTATCAAGCGATGAGACACAGACTTTCCTGCAAGACTTAGGTGGTAGAATGGACGCTAATCCCGGAATAATCGGGCTTGATTTTAGAGAAACCGCCGAAGATTTAAGTCTTAAGGGCATAAGTGCCGAAATTAAATTTTACGGCATGGATGATTTAGGATTTGGTGATGAATCGACGGTTGAAGAAATAAACGCGAAATTAATCGCCCGCGATGACGAAGGAAGTATTATAGACAAGAGCGGGCTTATTACGCCAGAGAGCGCTAGTTATGTCGGTGCTTGCGGAGAAGAAGATGAGGAGTGCTATGTTTTTACAATTAGTGTTGAACATTTCACAACTTATGAGGTAGATGTCACACCTCCGGCTGATGCGACTTTCAGTGCCGATAAAACCGCGACCACAAATTCTAACGTTAATGTTGCCATTTCCTTTCCGGCTGATGCAGTAATAAAGCAATATAAAATAGATGAAGGTGAATATATAGATTACACCGGAACAGTGGCAATGACTGTTAATGGCACAGTTTCTGCTAAAAGCAGTGATTCAGCGAATAATTGGAGCAATGAGACTTCTTATGAAGTAACGAATATTGACAAAACCTCTTTGGCCCCAACTAGCTTAACTGCTGGCTCAACTACTACTAATTCTTTGGTCTTAAGCTGGACCAATAATGAAGCTAACGGCAGTTATTATATTATTAAGCGTTCAGAGAGCGAGATAACAGAGGATAATTTTGATGCGGCCACGACTTTAGGCGGAGCGCCAACTCCGGTTGATGGCAATCAGGGTTATGTGGCTAAAAATCTTTCCTCTGATACAACTTATTATTTTGCAATTAAATTAGTTGATACTTTAGATAATACTTCTGATATATCTACAACTTCTGAAAAAACTTCTACCCCGACTGCTGTGTCTACTGACACGACTGCTCCGACCGCTATTACTGATTTAGCACTTCAAGCCGGCAGCCCGGCTACTAGCCAGATAAAATTAACTTGGAAAGCGACGGGCGATGATGGCACTTCTGGTTTTGCTTCTAAATATATAATTAAACGTTCTACTAGCGAGATAACAGCGGAAAATTTTGACGCGGATACGGCTACAACAATATTTAATACTCTTTCTCCTAAATCAGTTGGTTCGGATGAAACCTTTACTGTAACCGGATTAACAGCAGGCACAACTTATTATTTTGCGATTAAAGCTCAAGATGAAGTTCCTAACGATTCTGCTATAAGTAATGTTGAGAATTTGGCTACTGAAAATAATCTGCCAAGCATAAGCGAAATTGATACAACCGAAGAATTTAATGACGCAACGGTTGCTATTACGATTACCGGAACGAATTTTATTGACGGCGACAATACTTTAAGGTTCTCTAATTCTGATAATACTTTTGAAATAGCAGGAACTTATGTGAGTACGACTAATTTGACAGCCTCTATCCCTGTTGGCGCACCAGTTGGCGTTTATAGCTTAAAAATTTCCAACAGTAATGGTATTTCAGCGGCTTTGCTTTTAGCTTATATAGTAGTAGAAGCACCAACACCTTTGCCAACTGTAAGTGATATTATCCCTGCTAATATCGGCGACAATGATTCTGATGTTAGCTTAACTATATATGGAGATAATTTTACGGATGCAACTGCTGTTAAACTTAATACAGGATTAACCCTAACTAGTTTGGTAATAATTAGTGATACTGAAATTACCGCCACTATACCAGGCACTATTGTTGTCGGGACTTATGATATTAAAGTAACTACGGCCGGTGGTACTAATACAATCAGTTCTGTAAAACTAAATGTTAAAGCGCCAATAACTATTACATCTTCTTCTGTAGAACAAACTACAGATAAACCAATTGATTTAAGCACAACTAATACTATTCCAGTGCAGATAACCATGCAATCTGATGAGACAATTGTTAATACTGATACAGTTGCTACGATTGAAGTGGTTATTCCTCCGGCAACGGAAATTAAAAAAGATGACGGCACGGCTTACACCGGCAATATCAATCCACCACAAATCATTAAGACAACTGATGAAATGAAAGTAACAGCCGGCGAAGACGCTATTGTTATTACCATGGGTAATCCAGATGAAAAAATTAGTTTTAGTAATGATTTTGTGACTACAGTTACTTTGGAAAGCACCAATACTACTGCTCCATTAATTTGGTATTATAATCTATCTACTGGTCTTGAAATAGCCGGTAACGATGGAGTTAAAGATGGTGTAAATTATGTTAAGGGTGGTACAGTTTTAAATACTGTTAATAACGGCGGTGTTTATACTTACACTATTGGTTTACTTTTAGACCATATGTCTAGTTATGTAGCTGGAGTTAATCCTTCCATTTCTTCGCTTTCTTCTTCATCAGCTACAACTGGAACAGTTATAACAATTACCGGTACTAATTTTAGTACAAGTGCAACGGTAAAATTCGGTACTACGATTGCAACTGTTTCTTCTCTAACAACGACCAGTATTTCTGTAACTGTCCCTTCAATTAGCGTTAGCAGTTATAATATCGTTATAACCAACACTGACGGTTTAGCCAGCAATGGCCAGGCTTTCAACGTTACTCCAACGCCAGCTCCAGCCCCTGTAATAATCACCGATTCAGGAAGTGTAGTGATTTTACAAGTTCCTAAATACGAAAAAGTTATTATTAATAACGATGCAGATGAGAGTAAAACAAACACAGTAAAACTTACAATTTCGGCAACTAAGATGATCTCTGGATATGCTCCTCTTAAAATGCGTATTTCTAATATAAAAAGTTTAATTGGTTCAGAATGGATTGAATATAAAGAAGAATATAACTGGGAGCTTTTATCTGGAATTGGCACACGAACAGTATATGTACAGCTTAGAAATAATGCTGGCACTGGCAGCCTTATTTCTGACTCAATTGAAGTTGTTGGGCTAGAAAGTATTGCTCCAAAAATTATTGAAAACAAGATAAGTAAACCAGGAGAAGAAATTCTTCCACGAGTGCTTGGAGCACAAATCTATGCACAAGGAACATTAATTCGATGTACTGATAAAAAAATCTATGTAGTTGAAGACGAAACACTAAGACATATTGTTTCTTTGGAGGAATTACAAAACTCATATGCCGGAGTGCCTATTATAGATGTAATAGACTCTGTAATTGAAAACTATCCCGCAATTGCTGGTGTAAAAATGTACGGAGTAGGACAATTATTAAGATGTACTGATAAAAAAATCTATGTAATAACTAAAATGGGAAAACACCACATTACCTCTTTAGAAGAATTATCACGTGATTATTTCCAAAAGGAAATTCATGATATTTCTGATAGCTTAATGTCCCAATACTAATTACTATATTCACAATTTAAAAAAACAACCAGCTGATTAAGTTGGTTGTTTTTTGTGATAAATATATTATTATTTTTAAAAAAATATGATACAATAAAACTATGAAACAAATACTAATAACAATATTACTTATACTAATACCGACTGCATCAATCCAGGCGGCAAGCTTTAATCCGAACAACATAATCTCGGATACAGAACTAGAAGAATATACTTCCCTATCACAAGATTCTATTCAGCGCTTTTTAGTATCAAAGGGCTCATTTTTGGCTAAGTTTACAGAAGTTATTGATGGAGTTCGCAAGCAAGCATCCCAAATTATTTTTGAGGAATCACAGATTTATGAAATTAATCCAAAAGTAATTCTAGCAATGTTGCAAAAAGAGCAATCCTTAATTACAGATAAATCGCCTTCTCAAAATCAATTAGATTGGGCAACAGGATTTGCAGTATGCGACTCATGTTCAAAAAGCGATTTAACACCTTTTAAAGGTTTTTATAATCAGGTCTCGGATTTTGCGGAAAAAGTAAAAAACAATTATCTTAGAGATTTAAAATCTTTAGGGAAAACCTTAACTGGCTGGGGACCGCACAGAACCAAAACAACACTTGATGGATATGAAGTAACTCCTGTTAATAATGCAACAGCAGTGCTTTATACATATAACCCTTATCATGGAGGAGATAGAATTGGGGCTAATTTTAATTTTTGGAAAATTTGGCAAAGATATTTTGTACGCGACTATCCAGATGGCACGCTTTTGCAAGAAGAAGGAGAACCAGGTGTCTGGCTTCTTCAACACAATAAACGAAGACCATTTAAAACAAGGGCAGCTCTCTATTCTAGATATGACGCAACACGCATAATCCAAGTTTCAAAAAACGAACTTGAAGCATACCAAGTTGGACCTTCAATCGAATTTGCTAATTATTCGCTGTTGCGATCGCCTATTGGCACAATATATCTTTTAGTTGATGATACAATCCGCGGTATTGAATCCACGGAAGTCTTTAGAACAATTGGTTTTAATCCAGAAGAAGTAATTGATATTGATAAAGCCGACTTAGGACTGTATACTATAGGTGATAACATAACTCTTGCTAGCGCGTATCCTACAGGAGCTCTTTTGCAAGACAATTCCACAGGAGCTGTATTTTTTGTGCAAGACGGAAAACGACAAGGCATAATTGACCGCACAATCATGAACTTGCGATTCAAGAATCAAAAACCATTACCAGTTCATCAAGATGAACTTAATCAATATCCTTACATAGGACGAGCTAAACTTATTGATGGCACAATAATTACATCACCAGAATCCAGCGCAGTGTATATTATCTCAGATGGAACACGTAGACCTGTAATTTCTGGTGAAGCATTTGAAAAGCTTGGATATTCTTGGGATAATATACACGAAGTTCCACAAAGCGTTGTTGACTTACATCTATTAGGCGACCCACTAGATCTTATAATAACATTTGGAGACGAAGAAGTATTGGGCGATAATATTTCAAATTAAATTCTCAAATTCCTAACCACTAATTACCATGCTATCCTACGTCGCACACATACCCCACTCCCCTCTTTTGCTAAAACAAATTAGCAAAGACAAACACAAGGATTATAAAAAATCTGTTGATGCAATTAATACAATTGCTCAAGATTTGTATTCACAAAATATTGAAGCAATAATAACAATCACTCCTCATGGAATCGGGCTTGATGAAGCTTTTGTAATAAATTTTTCTCCTCAATATGAGTGTGATTTTAGATCATTTATTAATTATGATACTTATCCACAATTTTTTGGAGATTCATTAATTGCCTCTGAAATTAGAAGAAAATTGTGTACTTCATACCCAATTTCATCAATAACATCTAATTTTCTTGATACAGCATCAAGTGCAGCCATAATGCAGTTGCAAACAGAAAAGAAAAAACTGCCAATTGTGCCAATTACACACTCCTTGCATCCTCCAAAAAAACTTTATTCCTTTGGCTCATCTGTTCGTGATATACTAGAAAACACTAAAAAAAGAATTGCTGTGATTGGGCTTGGAAATTTATCGCATAATAATTTTGAAACAGAAAAGCAAGGAAAAATTTTTGATACCAAATTAATAGATCAGCTTCATGATAAAGATACAGATGCTCTCTTGTCTTATAAAGACCATCAAATTAATTCGTTTTCTGTGTGTGCTTTTCGGCCTTTGGCTATCCTTTTAGGCATACTTGATAAAATGAATTATAATACTGATGTTTTAAATTATGAGCAAAAGCATGGAGTTGGGCTGATGACAAGCAGATTTGTATTTTAATATGATAGCAAAAATTACTCCCCTCATCCGGCTTCCTTCAAAAACAGATGTATTTGACTACCACATACCAGATGAGCTAAAAAATAAAATTGAACTTGGACAACTAGTCACAATCCCCTGGAGAACTCAAAAAGTTGCAGGGGTTGTTTTAGCTTTGGAAACAAATTCTGTGACCCACGAGACCACCCCCCGCCCCCTCCTTAGTAAAGGAGGGGAAGTTTCTAGGAAAAAATTCCGTGCCCGCCCAATCACAAATATTTTAGAGGACGATCCAGTGCTTACAAAAAATCAACTCAAACTCATCAACCAATTTGCTGATTACTATTTTGTAACTCGCGGAGCAGTAGCCAGATTAATCACACCTGACAAACCAAAAAGATTCATAAAAGCAAAATCTCAGCCTCTCACATCCTCAAATCCTCACAAGACATTCAGCATATCCAAAGAACAACTCCCAAAACTACAAAGTGCAGCAAAACAAATATCAGACAAAAACGACCAGACACCCAGCCACATCGAAATCCAAGATGTCTCATCATTTGTCTGGCTAATAATTCACCTAAAAAAACAAAATCCAGACAAGCAAATTCTTGTTCTGGCTCCTTTAATTGATATCATAAAATCTATTGAACCCATTGTACAAAAAATGTGTTCAGATGATTTTGCAATAATTAATAGTGAATTAAGTAAAGGAAAGTACTGGAGCGAGTATCAAAAAATTCTCTCTGGCAAAGCAAAAATAATTCTTTCAACAAGACAAGGAGTGTTTTTACCAATTAAAGACAAAAGCATAATCATACTTTTTGAATCAACAAGCCAGGACTTTAAGCAATACGAGCAACACCCAAAATATGATGCCCGCATTGTTGGCTCTTGGATTGCGAACATTACAAATTCTGATTTAATTTTTGCATCTGCGTCTGTGCCTCTAGATAAAAAGTTCACAGCCTTAGCCTCTGCGTCCACTAATAATATCACAACCAAATTAATAGACATGAAACAAGAAATGAATAAAAAAGACTTTAGAATTATTGCGGATTCAACTTTAAATTCAATTAAAGAAACACTAGAAAATAATCAAAAAATCCTTATCATTTCTTTACGCCAAGAATCCGAAGATGGCGTGTCAGTTAATAAAATACATGAAATATTGACTAATCAAATAAAAGATTGTAGAATATCTACGAAATATGATGCAAACGAGAACTTTAATATACTAGTCACAACTGCATACTCTTTAGAAGCTCTAAAATTGAGTTCTAAGAAAAAAGAATTTGGATTAGCAGTATTTGCATCAATAGAGCCCTTGCTTGCAATACCGGACTTTAGAAGTGGACAAAGAACTTTCAATAAGTTAAATTATTGGAAAATGATGTGCAAAGAACTTAATATTCCACAAATTCTTTTGCAATCATATTCTCCAGAGAATCTAGCTATACGAGCATTCACATATGGAGAAGTTGAGGTATTTACAAAAGCCGAGCTAAAACATAGACAAGAACTTTCTTATCCTCCTTTTGCGAATTTAATTAAACTCTCTTACAAAGGCGACGTAAGCTATGAACTTGATCGCGCAATTAAATCACTAAAAGAAAATCTTAAAAAAAACACACAAGTGCTTGGGCCTTTCAAAGATAAAAAAGAAAACCAATCACTTTTAATTAAGACACAAGATTCACCCAGCCCACAACTACTCACCACACTTTACTCTCTCCCAATTGGTTGGATGATAGATAGAGACCCTGAAAATGTATTATAAATATGTCTAAACTTCCACTAACAATTTATCCAGCACTCTC
>Ga0222697_1000888_pt1 | contig 12245 bp, 12 predicted proteins | sample AntAcemetage1402_FD_179835 | JGI IMG/M metagenome (GOLD analysis project Ga0222697, IMG submission 179835) | Saline water microbial communities from Ace Lake, Antarctica - #1402 | ecosystem: Environmental > Aquatic > Non-marine Saline and Alkaline > Saline | place: Antarctica: Ace Lake... | reverse complement strand
TACTTAGCTCCATTAGATCCTCCTGTTTTTTTGTTTGTCTGTACTTACAAAATAACAGATTTTTTCGGATCTGTGGAGCTTTATTTTTTTGCTCCTACTTGTTGCACTTTAAATTACAATCTTCATTTAAGCACAGTCACTATGGATGCCTGCTAAAGGCGTGTCTCAATTGAGCTATAATTGAAGCAGATATAATAAAACGGCTTGCGCCTCTACCTTCACAGCACAAGTATTTTTGCTATGAATGTACGTAGGTGGCAAAAATACCTGCGGTGCGAAGGCAAAGGCATAAGCGAGCTTGATAAAATGAGTAACGTGTTTTACACGTCAACACGCTGTTAACTATATTTAATGTTTTTGCTTGTAAAGAAACTCATTGTTATATATAATGTTAAAAAAATGTAAAGGGGTATTATAATGCTAAAATCATTACGCAATAAGAAACTTATGCAGGTTATCATGTGGGGCCTAGTTGTAATATTCGCTGCCTGGGGAATGGGAAGTATGGCTACAAGCCGTAAATCGATTGCCGGCACCATATTCAATAAGAGTATTTCCGCACAGGAATACAGTAAAAGCTATAATGCTGTTCTAAACCGCGCTAAGATGATGTACGGAGATAAGCTCCCTAAGCTGGAAAAGCTCCTTGACCTTAGGAGTCAAGCGTGGGATAGGCTTATACTGCTTGCTGAAGGTAAGAAAAAAAGACTCAAGGCCACAGATAAAGAGGTAATAGAAAAAATCGCCAGTTTTCCATTTTTCCAGCAAAACGATCAATTCGATACCAGACTATATAATTATATCGTGGCTAATGTCTTCCAAAGCGCTCCACATGATTTTGAAGAATCTGTAAGGGGTGATATAATAATTGAAAAACTCATCTATTCCTCAACAGGGGAAATAACCTTAACCGAAAACGAAATAAAAGATGCCTACCGCGTTGAAAATGAACTCGCAGATGTCTCTTTTATACTTATCAATCCAGATGACTATAAACAGCAAATTAGCGTCACTGAAGCGGAGATACGCGCTTTTTATGACCAAAACAAAGACGGTTTCCTAAAACCAGCTACCATGGACGCAAGTTATCTTAAGATACCATTTGGTGAAAATAAGGAAGATGCCCAGTTCGCGGCAGATGAAATTTCTGTTGATAGCAAAAAGAAAAAATCCTTGCAAAAGATAGCTGATAAATACGAGCTAGAGCTAAAAGAGACGGGTGGTTTTTCCATGAATTCCGCGATACCTGGAATAGGACTCTCTTACCCGTTTACTATGGCGGCTTTAACGCTTGAGAGTGGCCAGATAAGCGACCCCATAGAGGCGGAAGATGCGTTTTATATTATACAGTTAAAATCAAAGACACCGCCTACTCCTTTATCTTTTGACGAGGCTCGTGAAGAAGCCAAAGATATGCTTATAGATAAAGATGCAGAATCGATAGCTAAAACCAGCGCCCTTGAGACCTTATCAAAGATAAACGCCGAGTCTGTTTCTTTGGAAGATATAGCTAAAGAACAAAACCAGGAGATTAAAAGGGCCAAACAGATCGCAAGAGGAAGCTATGTCAAGGAAGTCGGCTTGTCAGAGGAATTCTCTGAAACAGTATTCTCTTTAAACCTGGGTAAAATCGGCGGGCCCGCTAAAACACAAAAGGGTTACGCCATTATAAGGCTCGACACATTAAAACCTATAGAGGAGTCAAAATTTCTTGAAGAGAAAGAATCATTCAGCGAAAAATTGATGTCTGAAAAAAGGAAAGAGCATTTTCAACAGTGGTTCGCGCAGATAAAAAAGAAAGCCAATCTCCAGAGCAGACTGGCATCTTAATCTAATATAAATAAGAAAAAGCGGAATGACTTTGCTACAAAACATTCCGCTTTTTCTTATTTTTTAAAAACTAATCGCTACCCCTAGTTTTATATATTTTTAAGAACTACATTAGGAAGATACTCAGAGGCAGCTGATACCATCTGAGTGAGAATATCAGGAGAGTATGGCTTTACATTAAGAAAAGATTTATCTATCGCGTCCCTGGGCACGAACTGCTGTAAGCAGTACTTCTTAGCACCTTTAATAGCTTTTGCTATCTCCGCAATATCCGCTATATCAACAATGCCGGGAACAACAGTAGTGCGAAACTCATAATCAATCTTTTCGCTTAGGAGCAGGTTTTTTGACATGATAACATCATCTAAGGCAACATCGACACCCGTGGCTTTTAAGTACTTCTCTTGCGTAAACACAGCCTTGATATCCATCGCGATATAATCTGCTACTTTGGATTCAATAATCTCTTTCAAAACATCCGGCCTTGTACCGTTAGTATCTACTTTTACCAGCAGACCCATCTTCTTAATTGTTCTTACAAGCTCGAATAAACCTGCCTTATCAAGCATAGGTTCACCGCCTGTTATAACCACACCGTCTATCCATCCCCTTTTTGATAATAAGAATTTACTTATATGCTCCCATGGTATTGTCTCCAAGCTTTCACTTGCTGTAGCAAGCGCACTTGAATGACAAAACCCGCATCTTAGGTTACAGCCTCCTAGAAAAATAATGGATGCTATTTTTTTGTCCCAATCTATTAGCGTTACTTCCTGAAAACCTTTTACAGGAGGCATATTAAGCCGTGTGCCTATAACACTTGAGGGTTGCTTTTTTTCTTTTATATTCATCTACTCGAAATGGGGTTTAAATTCCGCGCTGCTTGGTACTTCGCCTTCCCAGCGTGCAAGGATTTCATCCTGCTTTTGAATAAGAGTAGTAGGTATCTTCAATACATCATTATACGCACCCTCGGCAAAACCGTCTACTGTATCCATATCGTAAAATTCTAATGTCGCACTATCCTGGTAGTTGTTCTTTTCGATAAAATGATTGAGTTTATTTTTTGTAGTCTCGCATTTTGCGCAATCTTTCTTGCCAAATACCTTAATCTTCATCTCTTGCTCCTTCGATTTAAATTCCTTGTGATAATTACCTATAAAGTGCTTAGCTTAAGCTACGGAATAATTTGTGGGGCAAGCCTGCCTGTCTCCAAGCTCTCCAAGCTTAGACTTGTTCCAGTTATTTATACGGCTGTAATAGCCAACTATCCTCGTCATACCATATACATCATCCGAATCACACGCGCTGCATGTATCCTTTAAACCATTATCTTTATTATGGCACGAATTACATATAGTAAATTCCGGGGATATAGTAAGCTGCGCTGCCTGGGTCTTATAAAATGTCTTCTCCACAAGATTCATTATAGACTCTTTTGATGGGAGTTTCTCTCCGACAAACGCGTGGATAATAGCGCCTGATTCAATCATAGTATGAAATTTTGCCTGCTTCTGTATCCTTGTTAAAAGGTCTATAGGTGCGTTAGCCGCGAAATGAATTGAATTGGTATAGTAATACATATCATTTTCTATATCGCCTTTTATAACATTTTGCGTCTCTTCCGGATACTGCTTAAGGTCCACTTTAGCGAGTCTTCTTGCCGCGGATTCCGCCGGAGATTCCTCAAGAGAGAATTTAAGGCCGAGCCTCTTTTCCGCTTCTTTAGCCTTAATAGACATAAACGATATTATCTTAAGACCGAGTTTATACACCTCTTCGTCTTCGTGAAGCTGTTTCCCGACTAAATGCTGGACACACTCGTTTAAGCCTACTATCCCTATAATATAAGTTGCCTTCTCAAGATCAACATATGGCTTACCATCAAGCGCTATCTTACCTACCTCCCACATGGGAAGATGGGGTTTTGCCATAAGCTGCCAGATAAATTCTTTCTTCTGCTGGTGCGCTTTTATTGCCAGGCCTAAACAGCGCTCTATCTCTTTGTAAAGCTCGCCTATATTACCTCTACCGGCACGATAAGCAGCCTGTGGTAAATTGATAGTCACATTTTGGAACCCGCAAAAACGCATAGACTCAGGATGCTCTATCATGTAATTGTCTTTTATCTGCGTTCTTAGTCTGCAACACGCGGAAAGGGTCACTTCGTCTCTGTCAAAGACAAAATAAACAGATCCGTTTTCACTTGCTACCTGACACGCGTACTCGAAGAGCTCTCTCTGTTTTGGATCTGTTAAAGTGTCTTCGCTGATATGAAAATCCGCTTTTGGAAACGCGAAAGGCTTGCCATATTCATCGCCTTTTCGCCAGACGCTTAACATCGCCTTCGCGAATCGTTGGGCGATCTCTTCATAACCACCATATGTCTTTCCCGTGTACTTGCCACTTGGACCTATAGCCGGGATCTTTTTAAGGTAATTAGGAACACCTGTATGTATATTGTGATCTATAAAAAGGCTCTGGCCTCCCCTTGAAAAAGCGTTCTGCGAGGCAGAAAATATCAAATGTTGTGCCTCCTGGCGCATCTGTTCATCTGTCATACCCTCCAAATATGGCGCATACATTATGTTTATATATCCAACACCTAAAGCGCCCGCGTAATAAGCCTGCATACTGGCTAAGAATGTGTTAAGGTGCCCCGTAAGTGTACGCGCGTGCTTAGCAGGAGCGCTCTGTGTATCAAGGTTGCTAAGATGAAGGCCGTACTTCTTAATGTATTCTAATGAATGTGACGAACAATATACTCTTGTCGGATAACCAAGATCGTGAAGATGGATCTCGCCCTTCATATGCGACTCTGATATATCCTTGGAAAATATCCTCTGCAGTGCGTATTGCTTAAGCGTTGTCTCAGCAATAGCAAGGTTAATAGCCTCCGGATTATTTGAATTGATATTCGCGTTCTCTTTGCTCTTTGAGAAAACCAGGGTCTCAAGATCATAAGTAGGCATACCTATAGTAGCCTGTTGCTCAAGCTTTTTGTTTAAGCCACGGACAAAGAGCTCATTATCGACAATCTCTCTTATAAGACTGGTTGATATATGAGTAAGATTTGAATCTACTATCTTTCTCTCGACAGCAGAGGCTATCTCATTTGATAGCACTGTATCCAGGCCCGCTTCCTTCTCAAGCGCGGATGCTACCTTGGCCTTGTCCCAGGAAAGAATTTCATCTTTTGTTAACGGGGTAACCATAAGCGCTATATCAGTGGAACTAGTGTCATGCCTTTTCTTTTTTCTTACACGCAGGTCTTTTCTGATTTCTTTACGATGTTCTCTATAAAGTATGTATCGTTTCGCGGTCTTCGCGTGGCCTGTCTCTATTAGAATCTTTTCAACTACATCCTGTACCTCTTCTATCGAGGGATTTTTGGAGCCATACTTGTTGCGCAAAAAGAGGGTTACTACTGACGCGAGTTCTTCTGCCATCCGTCTGTCTTCGCCGCCCGCTGCCTTTGCCGCTTTATAGATAGCGTCTGTTATCTTGGATTTATCAAACGATACTACCCGTGTATCTCTCTTAGTTACCGAATCAAAATACCCTTGCTTTTTCTCCGCGTCGTTGCTTTGCTTAGTCTCCATTCTTCCCCCTCTTTAATTGTATAAAATATCCAGCATCTAGTATCTAGTGTCTAGCGCGGCTTAGCTAAAACATATTTTAGCTCTTTCATAAACTCTGTCACATCCTTGAATTCCCTGTAAACTGAGGCAAAGCGCACATAAGCTACCTCATCAAGGCCATGCAATTTCTTCATTACCATCCCGCCTATCTGTGAAGATTGCACCTCTTTCTCGTGTTTTCTCTGCAACGTCCTCTCTACATCATCGACGAGACGTTCTATCTTATTCGCGCTTACCGGCCTTTTCTCGCATGATTTTAATATGCCGGATATAAGCTTGTTACGATCAAAGGCCTGGCGCTGTCCGTCTTTCTTTACTACCATAAGCGCCATGTCTTCTATGTGCTCGTATGTAGTAAAGCGCCTCTGGCATTTTAAGCATTCTCTTCTTCTTCGTATGGAGTCGGTTTCTGAACTTGCTCGGGAATCAACTACCTTATCTTCCTTGTAGCCGCAATAGGGACATCTCATGCGATAGGTCTTTCTTTTTATCTTAGGTAAGGATCAATGTATTAAAAACACACATCATGTGGTAGTGGTGAATAAGTGTACACCCTATATATTGTATTGTCAAACAGTTACAAATGGCGATTTGGCCAAATTTCAGCAAAGGAACTCTCTATATCTCTTCTAATCTACTAAAATCTACCTTTTTCTTGCTTTTTTACAATATGCCTGACATTGACCCCTGCCTCCTTAAAAAAGGCGCTTGCCATCTCATCCGGATAACCCTCTGAGATCACTATCTCTTTTATGCCCGCGTTAATGATCATCTTGGCGCAGATCGCGCACGGCAAGGTAGTGCAATAAAGAGTTGCTTTGCTAAGCCCGATGCCATAAAGAGCTGCCTGGATAATAGCGTTTTGTTCCGCGTGAAGGCCCCTGCAGAGCTCGTGCCTCTGCCCGGATGGGATCTTGAGTTTATCGCGAAGGCAGCCTACAACATCGCAATGAGAGATACCCTTAGGTGCGCCATTGTACCCTGTTGACAATAAATGCTTGTTCTTCACGATAACCGCGCCTACTTTACGCCTTAGACATGTTGAGCGCTCTGAGGCAAGATAAGCAAGTTTTAAAAAATAGGTGTCCCAATCAGGACGCTTTAATCGGTGTTCGATGTTAGGCTTGCGGATTTTGGATTTTGGCTTTTGGATTTTGGCTTTTGGCTTTTTTATACTTTTCATAGTAGTGTTCGTGATTTGTATATAGGGAATTTTTTAGTAAGTACAGATACGGCGGACCTTACCTCTTTTACCCTTTTCTTATTGGATGGAAAAGATAATACAACATCTATCAGCTCGGCGATATACCTCATCTGTGATTCTTTCATGCCGCGCGTAGTAAGCGCGGGGCTGCCTAATCTTATGCCGCTTGCTACAAGAGGTGATTGCGCGTCATATGGTATAAGATTTTTATTAACAGTGATACAGGCCTTATCTAATACTGCTGATGCCTCTTTGCCTGTTATGCCTCTTGATTGAAAAACATCGACAAGCAGCATATGATTATCTGTACCGCCTGATACTATTCTGTAGCCTAACTTTTTAAACTGCTCAGATAAAGCATGAGCGTTTTTTACAGTCTGGACTTGCTTTTTCCTAAACCGCTCTGTCTGCGCCTCTTTAAACGCAGCGGCCTTTGCGGCAATTATATGCATCAAGGGGCCGCCTTGTAAGCCGGGAAAGACCATATAATCTATGGGTTTAGCAAACTCTTTTCTGCAAAGAATAAAACCACTCCTAGGCCCGCAAAGCGTCTTATGTGTCGTACTTGTTACAAACTCCGAATATGGCACCGGATTAGGGTGGCATCCCGCTGCTACAAGTCCCGCGATATGCGCCATATCCACCATAAGCATAGCACCTGTCTTATCACAGATCTCTCTTAAGCGCTTCGCGTGTATTGTTCGAGAGTAAGCACTCGCGCCGGCTATGAGCAGTTTTGGCTTATGTTTTTTTGCTAAGGAGAGGATCACGTCATAATCAAGCCTCTCGGTCTTTTTGTCTACCCCGTAGGGAATAATCTTGAAATATTTCCCTGAAAAATTTAAAGGATGCCCATGTGTAAGATGCCCTCCGCAAGCAAGATCCATCGCGAGAATCTTATCGCCGAATTTAAGCTGGCTCAAGACTGTTGCCATGTTCGCGCTTGAACCTGAATGTGGTTGTACATTCGCGTGCTCTGCCTTATAAAGCTTCTTTGCCCTATCGATAGCGAGGCTCTCTACAACATCCACATGCTCGCAACCACCATACCAGCGCCTGCCGGGATAGCCTTCGGCGTATTTGTTAGTCAATACAGAGCCCTGAGCCTCCAATACAGCGTCCGTAGCGTAATTCTCACTTGCGATAAGCTCAAGATTGTCCTGTTGTCTCTTCTGCTCTCCAGTAATAGCCTTGTACAGCGCTCTGTCATTTTTTTTGATCGCATTCATTACTTTTTTCTCCTATAGTACCCTGTGTATTTTTATAAGCTTTTCTCTAACTTTTTTATCTGCCTTACCCTGCGTGCGTGCCTTCCCCCAAGCGCCTTTGTCTTGAGCCAAATAGATACAAGCTTCTTAGCAGATGCTGGCTTAACATACGCCGCGCCCAATGCCAAGACATTGGCATCATTATGTTCGCGGCTTGACCGAACCTGTGATATGTTGGAACATAGCGCGGCCCTTATTCCCCTTACCTTATTTGCCGCAATAGAGTTTCCTATTCCGCTGGTACATATTACTATTGCCCTGTCCGCCTTCTTCTTACTTACCAGGGATGCTGCCTCATAACTGTATTGCGGATAATCACAGCTTTCATCGTTAAAACATCCTACATCAATAATGTTATGGCCCTTATCTTTAAGATAATCTATAAGAGATCGTTTAAGCTTAAAACCGCCATGGTCAGAACCTAGTGCTATTTTCATCTGCTTTTACCCCTTACATTAATGTGGAGATTTTATTTTTTTTACTATCTCTTGTGTTAATTCACGGATTTCATCGCGCACACTTCTATATACTATTACAGGCTGCCCTATAGGGTCAGCTATATTTTTATCTCCTCCTCCTGCGCCGGCAAACTCTTTATAAAAAAAGGTCTTTTTGTCCGTGCCCGCCACCTCACGTTGCACGCAATCCTTATGCATCTGCGACATAACCAGAATAATGTCCGCTCTTTCTGCAAGCGCGCTATAAAAAGCTGTTGATAAATAAGTGGATATATCGATATCCAGTTCATTCATTACTTCAACCGCGGTCTGAGTAGGCGGCTGCCCATCTATCGCTGATATTCCTGCCGATGTAATCTCAAACCCATCCTCTGCTTTAAGGTATTTTTTTAAAAAACCCTCTGCCATAGGAGAGCGGCACGCGTTGCCGGTGCATAATACAAGTATTTTTCGGATATCACTCATACTGTGATTGAATATATTGCTCTAACGCGTCTGATATCGCGCCCTTTCGCAATATTTTAAATGGTTTAATTGTACAATCCAAGACCGTAGATTCAATGCCGCCTGACTTGCCGGAATCATCTATTATCACGTCTATCAGACCGTTAAAACTCTTGGTAACATCTTCTATTGAGGTTAAGGCGCTTTCCCCTGAAAGGTTCGCGCTTGTTACGGCGAGTGGGCTGTCTATCGCTGAAAGTATCGCAAGAGCGACTTTATTATCAGGGACCCTAAAACCTTTTTTTTGATCTTCTCCATCTATAATCATTGTAAGGGGCCCGGGCCAAAATCGTCTCATGATGTTTTCTATCAAAGGTTCCTGCTTACCAACAATATCTAATACCCTATCTGTGCTTGCCACTTGTATCGTGAAAGGCTTGTCTTGCGGCCTATTTTTTATCTCGTATAATCTTTTTATCGCTTCTGTATTTGCCAAATCACAGGCGAGTCCGAATACTGTTTCTGTTGGAAACGCTACTATGCCGCCACGGGTCAAGGTATCCGCGACCTGCCTTACCTTGAGCTCTTGTCTATCATTAACATCGATGTTAATAATACTTGTTTTCATTTTTTAAGTACTTTTGCGGCAAGAGATTGCTTGTATTTATCAAGTTTCTTTTGTAGCACCTTATTCTTTAGCGCCAGGATTTGCGTCGCGTATACCGAAGCGTTTACAGCACCTGCTTTGCCTATTGCCATACAACCTACCGGAATACCGGAAGGCATCTGTACGGTAGAGAACAATGAATCAACGCCCCCCAACGCCTTTGTTTCAATAGGAACCCCGATAACAGGAAGCGTAGTATGCGCCGCTATTACCCCTGCTAAATGCGCCGCCCCTCCTGCTGCCGCTATTATAACCTGATAGCCTTTTGTTGAAGCTGTGCTAGCAAATTTAATAGTCTGCTTAGGCGTTCTGTGCGCCGATAGAACCTTGACATCATAGCCCACGCCAAATGCCTTAAGCACATCTATCCCGTGCTGCATAATAGGCATATCAGACTTGCTTCCCATAATAATTGCGACTTGCTTATTTACCATCTTCTTATCTCCTTAATGAGCTTTTAGTTCTTAATTCTTTCGAGCGCCTTAAAGCCTATGTCTTTTCTATACTGCATACCGTTGAAATGTATCAAAGAAACAGCCTCATACGCCCTGTCTATCGCTTGCTTAATATTATCAGCGATAGCTGTAACAGCAAGTACGCGGCCTCCGTTTGTCTCATATCCCTTTGCACCTGTCGCATTTTGCGCTAATTTTGTACCGGCATGAAAGAGAATAACATCATTCACCTTTAGCGCATTATCTAAGCCTTCTATCGGTAGATTCTTTTTATAACTTCCTGGATAACCTTCTGAAGCACAAACCACCGAGACACAAACACGCTTATCGATCTCTACACTTATCTCCCCGATTGTTCCGTTCAATGAGGCTTCTATAATATCCAAAAGATCTGTTTTCAACCGCGGCAATATGGCCTGTGTCTCCGGATCTCCAAAACGAACATTAAATTCCAAAACATACGGCTCATTATCCACAATCATAAGCCCGATATATAAGATTCCTTTATATGGGGTACCTTCTTTATAAAGTCCCTCTATAATCGGCTGTATAACCCTGGTCCTTATCTTCGCTTCTAATATTTTGTCTATTACCGGCGCCGGTGAATACGCTCCCATGCCGCCTGTGTTAGGGCCCTGGTCGTTTTCCAATGCTCTTTTATGGTCCTGACTTGATGGGAAAAGAATAAAATCCTTACCATCACTTACCAGTATTATAGACGCCTCTTCGCCTGCCAGGCAATCTTCTATCAATATTCTTTCTCCGGCAGGGCCAAACTCTTTATCAGACATCAAAGAATCTATGGTAGATAGAGCTTCTTTTTCTGTATGCGCTATAATTACACCTTTACCCGCACAAAGTCCATCTGCCTTGATTACAAGAGGTAAACTTTTTTCCTTTATAAATGCCTTTGCTTCATTGGCATCGTCAAATGCCCTAAAATCCGCTGTTGGAAGCCCAAACCTTTCCATTGTCTCTTTTGCGAAAATCTTGCTACCCTCTAGCATTGCCATAACCTGATCAGGGCCAAATATCTTACGCTCTTCTCCTTTAAAGGAATCGACTATGCCATTTACCAGCGCGGCCTCAGGCCCAACTACTGTGATATCTATGTTATTGGTTTTTACAAAATTTAAGAGCTCGGCGATATCATCTGCCTTGATATCTACACACTCCGCTATATCCGCGATTCCGCCGTTTCCCGGAGCGCAATAAAGCCTGGCAACCCTTTTGCTTTGCGCTATCTTCCAGCAAAGAGCATGTTCTCTCCCGCCTGAACCGATTACTAATATTTTCATATCAGCCTTACCTTCTCAGCGCCTTTTTCCACTTCTCCAATAACCCATGATTTTATTTTATTTTTATTAAGCAGCGCCTGGGCTTTTTGTACATCTCCCGGCTGTAAGACAATCGCCATGCCTATACCCATATTGAATACCCTATACATCTCTTTAGTCCTTACGTTGCCCTTCTTCTGGATATGCTTAAAGATATCCGGCACTTTCCAGGACCTTGTATCTATTGTCATTGATAAGCCTGTTGGCACAATGCGTGGGATCTTTTCAAAATAAGCCCCACCCGTTATATGAGCGATGCCTTTTACCTTAACTTTCTTCTGTAAGGCTAAGAGAGGCTGTGTATAGAGCCTTGTGGGCTTTAATATCTGGTTCTTAAATCTTACAAGCTCACTTCTTGAAAATACCTTTCTTATAAGGGAATAACCATTCGAATGCGGGCCGCTAGATGCCAGGCCCAATACGATATCTTGCTTTTTAATGCCTCTTCCGTCAATAATATCCTTTTTATCTACTACGCCTACACAGAAACCCGCGAGATCATATTCACCGGGCTTATACATATCAGGCATCTCAGCTGTTTCGCCGCCTATCAAGGCATAGCCCGTCTCTTTGCAAGCCGAGACAATGCCCTTCATCACACTCTTGAGTATAGGAAGCTTGATCCTGCCTGTTGAGATATAGTCTAAAAAGAATAATGGTGCTGCCCCCGTTGTAGCGACATCGTTTACACACATACCGACAAGGTCACAACCAACCCACTGGTGCACGCCTAAGCTTTGGGCAATGAGGAGCTTTGTGCCGACACCGTCTGTTGAGGATACAAGTACAGGCTCCTTGTATTTGCTTTTATCGATCGCGAAGAGACCGCCAAAGGAACCTATATCACAAAGCACTTGACTCTTCTTGGTTGAGGCCGCCATAGGGGCTATCTGCCGCACAAAAAGATTTCCTTTTGAGATATCGACACCTGAATCTTTATA
>Ga0222697_1000883_pt1 | contig 12277 bp, 16 predicted proteins | sample AntAcemetage1402_FD_179835 | JGI IMG/M metagenome (GOLD analysis project Ga0222697, IMG submission 179835) | Saline water microbial communities from Ace Lake, Antarctica - #1402 | ecosystem: Environmental > Aquatic > Non-marine Saline and Alkaline > Saline | place: Antarctica: Ace Lake... | reverse complement strand
CATGAAGTGTTCAACAAAAACACCTTTATATATCTATCGTAAAAATAAACCCCCAAGGATTCTACGGGATATTAAACCCAACCCCTCGCTGTTGAAGAAATAGTTGCGAAGGTAAATCCAAGGAGGAAAAAGCGAATGGTGTCGCAAGACACATCCCTCACCAAGATGGTGCTCCCAGTGAGCATGAAAGGGGTTTAAAGTTTGCGGTTTGTTCCTATCATTTTGTGGACAGGAGAGCTTACGATAACTCCACACAAACACACCCTAAATTAAGAGTGGTTCAATATTTAAAAAGTTTATGTATTTGCAATTTTATTCAATTATAAATTCCCCATTTTTATCCAGGACAAAAACAAAACAATGATCCCCATATTTTTTATGAGAACTAAATTCTAACCCAGCATCATAACCTCTTTTTTGCCAATCATAACATTCCATTATTTCATATTGGCATCCCATACAATCGCAACTCATTTTGTATCCAATATCTTTTTAATTTCAGGATAAGGAACTCCTGTTTTTTCTTCAATCTCATAAATATTATAACCTTGCTGTTTCATCTGAACTATCATTTGTATTTGCCAAGCTTCCATTTTAAAATAATTGTATCCCTGTATCACTATTTAAATCTAATTCGTAGTAGTATGGAATCTTAACCATATCTTTTTTTCCATTTTGAATTTCTGTAATATCTAAACTTGAATTTATTGGAAAGTAACTTGAATTTTCAATAATCATTCTTGCTGTGTAATCGCTATCTGTAGCTGTAGTAGCAAACCAACTATAATGATAATATTTAACAGGGATATTCCATAAACTCGTAATATTATTATAAACTATATCTGGAAAATTTCCATTATTTTCTGTATTATAAACTGTAATATTTGCTGTTACAGGTTCATCTGTTTCACTTGAATTTATTGTATATGTTTGTGTATTAAAAATGTCTATAGTCCCTTCTGAAAAAAAACTACTTACCAATACCCTAGCCCCACCTAATGTTATATCTAAATTTGTAAAATTTGCTCCTACATATTTATTAACTGAAACCAACTCTCCACCAAAAAAGAAACCACCATTACATATCCATTTACCACCTTTTAAATTTATACTTGCATCAGCTAGCCAAACATAAAAACACAAACCACCTCCTATTGTCGCTTCACTCATATCCCCATTTACTAAACCAGTTATATCTAAAGGAAAATTAATACTATCACCTTTTAAAAATACACCCCTTCCAACACCATTTAATGCCGGAGGTATAGATGGTCCTCCTATTATAGCTCCTGCTCCAGATGGAGAACTCCACATAAAATCTAAACCATCCCCAGTTACATTCATATAACTTACTAGAACAACTCTTGAGTCTGTTCTGATTGTAAAATCTGTAAAATATTGTGAATGATTTATTAAATCTGAATCATAAGCAAGTATAAATCCCCTTCCTGCAAGACTCGCATTAGAAAAAGATAATTTTAATTCTCCATTACTCATATTCATTCTTGAATGACTATGTATAAATAAAGCTTCATCAATATCTACCATCTCATCTTGAATCCAATTTATAGAATATCCATCACACTTAAACTCTGAAGCATTCATATGAACTTTACATTTTAAATCTATACTTGTTAAATTTGTTAAATCTTTTGATTGATTAAGATACATACATTCAGGTGCAGAAGATTTAACATAATTAAAAAATTCACTACAATTACTTTGCCCATTAATCCATAATTCTCCTCCAGAAGTAATTACATCATTTGCTGTTAAAGATGTTTTTCCTGCTAATCCTGTAACTTTAAATCCTGTTTTTGTTCTCTCAATATTATAATAATCTCCATTTAATAAATCAATCTTCTTAGTATTTAATTTAATATTTTTGTTTGTCCATTTAAATATATAATAAACATAATCCTTATGGGAACATTTATTTTCTTTTTCACAAATTTTCTCTACTTCATCAAAATTTTTTGCACCAATGTAATCTAAATAAGAATCTGGAGTTGGAAAATAAGTTACTTTTGTAACTTTGTCAGGTTGAATATTAAATTTATATTCTACTTCACTTAAACTGCTATCTTTTGTAATCTCTGGAATGAACTGAATTTTACTTGTAACCCTTGTATCTTTTTCTTTAATAATTGTTATTCCATCTGCACTTGTTGAAGTTACTTCAATCCCATTAAAACTAAATCCATTTCCTAATGTTTGAAAATCTATATCAATACTTTTTTGATAACAAAGATTATCTTTACAAGAATAATTATTATCTTCTGAAATTAAATCTCCTGCAATTATAAATCCCATTACTCCAACACAACATATAATCAAGAATAATGTTTTTTTATTTAACATTTTCCATCTGCGATTGATTTAGTTAAGTTTGCTGTAAGTATTAAATTTGAAGTTGGAGTTAATTGACAAGACCAAAAGTTTAATCCTAATTGATTTCTTGTTCCTGTCATAGTTTGATTCTTTGTAAAAGTATTTGTTTGATTTATCAAAGCAACATTTGTATAATCCATTGTTCCAGTAAGTTCTGAACCATCTCCAAAATATGTGTCTGCTGTAATGTTTTCATTTGATATAATATTCCCTGCATCAAGAATTTGATTATCATTCATATCAATATCACCTTGCATTGTGCAACCAACTAAAAGACAATAAGTAGCATCAAAAAGTAACTTTATAGAATCATAATAAGTTGTAGGTGTCCAACCTTGCCAATAGGTTGAATCGTTCACTGAGCCAGTGTTGTTGTTGAAAGCAAGGGTATCTGGTATAAGGTCAATGCCAATTTGTGGTTCACCATCGGTAATACCAACCTCAATTGAAGTAACAACTGGAATAATCATTAATAGAATTAAAACTATAAAACTTTTTTTCACCAATTCCATTTAAAAATATAAGAAAGAAGTATTTATTTAACTTTCTATTTTCTTTTCCTTCTACATCTAGTTAAATATTTTCTACATTCGGGACAAAGTTTGTGAATTGTTCCATTATATTTTCCACATCTGGAACAATTTTTGTATTTATAACTTACCATTTCTCATTACCTCCTTGTAATTGTTTAAAGACCATAGGTTTTTCTAAAACTTTTCTTTTTAGAAAGATATGCATAATTTTGTAAATATTTTGTATACCCACCTCTAAAAGATGATTTTATATATGATTTTTCATATTCTGCTTTAGAAAAAGGTCTACCTTTCTTTCCCCAACCAGAAATTTTTCTTGTTATTTTTATTCCCACCGATTTATTACCTCCTTTGTATTACTTTCTTTAGTTTCAGGAGAGAAGGCCGTGGGGATCATAAACTCAGAACTAGCACCACCAAATTCACTTTGACCAAATTCAAATTTAAGTTCTTTTTCTTTTGGTTTATCAAAATCTTCTTGCAATTTTCTTTTGTAATGTTTTACAGAATATCTTTTCCTTTCCTCTTCTTTTTTTCTAACAACTTCTTCAATACTTTTTAATCTTTCTTTTCTAAATGCTTCTTGTTCTTTCACTTTCAATTTTTTATTGAAAGCCATGTCTTTTTTAAGACCTTCTACTTTGTTTTTTATGAACTCTTTTATTACCATTTGTGTGTGCCTGGTTTTATTTCAAAAACCTTTCTCCTTCTCTTTCAAAAAAATAAAAAAAAATAAAAAAATAAATATGTTTATGCGGATCTTCCTTGACCGAAGCTTCTAAGAACGATACCCAATACAATTGCTGCTGCTAATACAACTACTATAACTGCAATCCAACTAGCAAAGTCAGCAAGTCCTTCCAAAGAATCATTAACTGCTTCTTCTGGACTATTTGTTGCGTCGTAGATATATGTTGTCGTAACATTAACACGATTATCACCCACTAATACTAATTCATCAGCCCAAGTAATTACTCCTGCTGTTGTGAATGTATAATTAGATGCTGGTATTACTGTTGCAGACCCATTGTCATATACTACTGTATCTATGGTTTTCAAATAATAACCATCTGCTGTTGAATCTGAAAGTGTTGTAGTATTAGCTGGAGAAGTTGCTGTTACATTTACTTCAAAATCTGTTCCAGTGTGATCTGTTGCAATTTCTTCTCTTACTTCTGCCATTACATATATACCAATACCAAGTATTAATCCAATTAATACTATGGTTAGTACAGCGGGGTACATATCATTTAAATCCATCTTTTAGATTTAAACTCCTCGTCCTCCTTGACCGAAGCTTCTAAGAACAATACCCAATACTATAGCTGCTGCAATAACTACTACTATAACTGCGATCCATCCAGCAAAGTCACCTAAGCCGTCAATAGTTGTGTTTACTGCTTCTCCAGCCGCATCATTCTCAATTTGTTCTTCTACTTCTGAAAGAACATAAAGTCCAATACCTAAAACAATACCGATAAGAACAATTGTTAGAACTGCAGGGTACATATCTCCCAAAGACATTCCTTTCTTATTTTTCATAAGAATAGATTTCATATAAGTTTTTCCTCCCTTATAATTATATTAAACATGAAAATTTTAGGTAGGAATACTATATAAGGGAGTGTGGGCAGTTTGTTACAAATAGAAACAAGTCATTTATTTTTTAATCCACCAGAGCTTTCAATTCTTTTAACTAAAATTTCTGTTGCAGTTGTTTCTGAACAATTAATATTTCCTCTATCTTTTTCAATCTCTTGTAATTTTTTAATAAGTTTATCAAAATTTAAAGTAACTCTCATTACTTTAGTTTGTGTTGACTTACACTTTTTTATATTCATTTCTATTTCCATTAATACACCTCGTAACCTTTCTTCTCTTGCATCATCGCAAGAATATTTCTAGTTTGATTAATCATTATGTATGCAAAGAATACAAAGAATACCAAACCAAAGGAGTATAACATTATTGAGATTGAAGTATTAACTCCAGATGTGAGGTTACTATCGGTTGCCATGATTGACATGATAGATAAAGATCCAATTAAGAATACAAATGCAAGTAACATAAAGAATACTTTAAATCCAGGGGATTCCATTTGGGTGGTTAGATATAAAAATACACACGCAATACCAAATATGATTATGACAATTCCAATAAGTAAATAAGAAACTCCTTCGGGGGTGGGGTTTCCAGATAAAGTTATATCAAAATTAATACAACCAGTTGCTCTTTCTACATTGTTTCCACAATCATAACAATATTTGTATTCCCCCACAGTGCTAGTATATGTTTCATTGAAGGTGTAATTGAAATAAGTATTATCTTTGGTCATTTCAACATTTGTAAAAGCATTAGTTCCATTGGGGTATTTGATAGAAGTTAGATTACAATATGTGCAATTATTACAGGTTTGAATTAAATCTACCTCAGTGTTTTCTTGGAAAGTTCCAAGCGAAGCTGTCACGGTGGTTATTAAAAATAAACCTATCGCTAAAAAAATCATCACCTTCATATTATTATTTTGTTTTACCATTTTTTAAATTTAACCCACATTTTCAAAGTGCATCCATATTGCACCTGCTGCTGTGAAGATAATAAATATGCTCATAAATCCTGTGGAAACTAAATCTAATGTTCTTGCAAATACTGCCAGAATCATTGTAACAAATGAAGATGCTGCAAAAGATTTTGAAGCTGTATTTCCTGGATTGTTTAACATACTAATCATTGAAATTATAAATACTGAAATTAATGATCCTGGAAAGAACCAATTGTTTGTAACACTGTTTACCCACTGAAACATTCCAACCGAACTTGTAACATTACCTGGGCTTTCAAATACCACTAGAGCTTTCCCCCTTGCAGGAAAGCTGAGATTACTGCAAATGCTATTAGAACATATAATATTGCTGTTAAGATCATTTCTAAAGTATTACTTAGTCCAGCATCAACACCAATATCTTCTAAGATAGAACCTAACATAGAACTGAATGTTGCAGGAGCTAAGATTATTTGAGTAATAATTTCTTTTGTAGCAGTTAAAGTTCCTGCTAAGAATTGGAATAAGTTACCTTCTAAATTTTGTCCAATGTCTTCCCAAGTATTTGCTGTTTCATTTAATTGGGTATCTCCAATTGCATCTTGATTAAATTCATTACTCATGTTTGTATTGTCATAAGTAGTTCCCATTTCAGATACAAGTACTGAACTTAAAGCAATTATTCCAGAGAAGATTAAAACTAAGAACATTATATCTCTTAATACCATTCCACCTTTTTTATTCATTGGTTTTTCACCCCCACAAGTAAAACTATTCCAATACCTATGATTGCAACGATTGCAGTTATAGAAATTTCCATTAATTGTAATAAGGATAGTAAGAACACTCCAACGATTGCAAATATAATTGCCATACTTGGCCTATAAATTCCTAACATAACTATTCCAATCAAAAAGAATATGCTCCAAAGTAAACCATCCAAACCAATCCCCGCAATAATATCTCTAGTTTTATAGAATACTTTTCTTTCAACATTCAATTCACTATCACCATTCCTTGTAATAAATCCTTTTGCAATGTAAGTTCCATTTCTTTCACTAAACAAATCACAAGTTAATACAGCTGTTGCAGTTGAACTTGTTGAATTACAAACTGGTTCTAAACTTATAATTCCTGGATTGTTTCTAATAACATGCAATCTTGATGAAGAAAAATCCCCTGAAGTATCTGTATAAGTATATGAAATTAAATAATTGGCATCCATAGTTAAACTTGTTTCTAAATTTCCTGTTGGTTCATAAATATCATCAATTGAAGTTGGTATAATTATAGTAATGGTGCATGGAGTTTCCTTACAAGCAATTGTTGATTGTGAAGTTGTATGTAATAAAGTTCCATCGTTATAAACTTTAAATCTATAAAGAACATCTTCTGTGAATAGATGTTGAATTGTTTCTCCATCGTCGTTGGTTTCTAATATTTCCAAGGTTCTCCAAGTATTTGTTGAAGCATAATATCTTTGAACATAAACTTCTGCTTCAGAAATTGGATAATAATTATTATCCAATATTTCAATAATAAAGGAAGTTGAATCTGAATCATTGATTAAATATAATCCTATTTCAGTTGTGGTATTTGTAAATTCAATCCCTTCAAAGTTATAGAACCTATGAGTGTAAGTGGGGGAAGTATAACTTATTATTGCATCAACTGTAAAGGTTTCATCTACTGGATCAAAACAAAACTGGTGGGATTGAACATCTGCAGAATGATTTGTATAACTAAATACATCGTTGAAGGTTGTAGGGGAAGTTGATGCCCTATAATTGAAAGTTAAATCTATTGTCCCATTAACTTTTTCTAATGTTTCTTCATCATAGAAAGTGAAATTCATAAATGGAGTTGAATAAGTAACCCCACAATAACTTACATTAACAGTGTTTACTGTTTGGGTATAGTTTGTTAGGTTGTAATAAAAAGTTCCAGTAGAGTTAGTTAATCCAATTCTCCAATTAAATCCTACTTCTGTTGAACCAGAAACATCTGGTGCAGAAACTCCTTTATAAAATTCAATGTTATCTCCACTACCAAGTTTACTTCCAGAATATTTTGTATTGTTATACCATATAGATGCAGTGATTAAATTCCAATTTGAACTTGTATAATTTATCAATGCTGTGAAGTTCCCAGTTGAACCTTCTGTAACTGAGGGATCATAAGTTTGTGAATCTTCCCATAGATTGTATGTCCAAGTTGAAGAAATGTTTGCAGTGTTTCCAGCAGAATCATTTGCCCATAACATTATTGTTTTATTATTGAAATCATTTGCCATGAAACTTGCATTTAAATCTGCACAAGTTACTGTTGTATTTGTTCCTTGATATTCATACCAACAAGTTCCTGTTGTTTCATCAATTGTCCAATTTAAAGATAAATTATCTCCTCCCCTATGATATATTTCTGCTATTGGGGCAGTTATTGTAATCAATGGTGCAGTTGAATCCATACTAACAGTTCTATTTTCACTTGCAAATCCACAATCATCATCACTATCACAAGCTTCACAAGTCCAAAGTGTTGGTGTTGCTTCTGCTATATATGTTGTAAATACTGTTTCATTAGTTGTTCCAGTAACATCCACACTTTGATTCCTCTCCCAAGTTCCAGTTCCATTATGCCATAAACTTATGTTTGTTAATGTTGCTCCTGCTTGTGTGGCCCTACAATTAAAATCAATAGAACTTACTGAAGAAATATAATTATCTATTGGGGAATTTAAATCTATATATGAAATTGAAAAAGAATAATTAAAAGATAATATACTCATTGCTAAACTAGCACCATCATTTCCATCATTTAAACCAGCAGTTATATTAACAATTCCTAAAACATGGGGATAAGTTGTTGAAGAATCATAATGTCTAGTATAAGATGCACCATCTTTATCTCCTGCAACATAATAAACTGTATTTGCTGTTAATAATATTGGATTAGTAAATGTTGCTACATTTCCAACAAATGAAATATTCACAAGATTTCCTTTTGAAGAATCTAATATATATCCTCTTGTTGCACCATCTGTTCCTGACTTTGTTAATGAGTTAATATAAAAAGAACTATTTGTAATAAACTTCCATCCATGTTTTCCAGATGCAGCTCCAGCTGTTGAATCAAATGCTTCATCATAAGCCAAAACATATTGAGGACTCCCCCCCCAAACTGCCCATTCATCAATTAACTTTCCTTGAGAAGTAATTTGCCAATCTACTGTTCTTGAAGGTTTCTTTTCTCCTTCTAATTTAATAGTATAAGTTCCAGCTTCTACTTCTGTTCCTAAAGTATATGCTTCCCACAACTTTTCAGTTTCTTTATGTGTTCCAACTTTAACATTTTCACAATCATAACTTTCTGTATAAGTTGTATCATTCTTTGGTTCATATACTTCTCTTTCTTTACATTGATATTCAAAATCATCTACATCAATTTCCTTTTCATCTGTTTTAATATAAAATTGATAACTTCTAATATCTTGTTTAATCCAAGATTCATCTTCTTGCAAAGTCATAAACTTAACATCATCTATTAAACTTCCTCGCTGATACATTACTATCTCTGTTTCTGCTGAACAACTTGAACCACAAGTATCTGTGTTTGTTTTAAGTTCTAACTCTGCTAATTTCAAATCAAATATCTTTCCAATTACATTCCAATTATAAATTGTAATCTCTCCATAATCTCCAACCTTAGAATCAAACGATTTTATATTATCAAAGGTAAATGCAGATATAAAACTAATACAAAACAATCCAACTAAGAATAATACTAATAGCTTTTTCATTGTGGGCGTACCAATCTTTTAATTAAAGGAGCAACAAATTTCATCTTCTTTACAAATTCATCTTCAAATTTATCTTTGTGATAAGTTTTATAACATTGGAAATGATAGAACAATGAATTTTTGTGTTCAAGATTATCAATATGTTTTACTTCAATGTAATTTTCTATTTCAATTATTTCTTTACCACATTTTTCACATTTCATTTTACATTATTGTTGTATTTCCTCCTGCACTTCCTGGTTTAGCAAATGTGACTACCAATCCAATCAATCCAATTATCAAAGCAACATAAGGAAGGTTACTCATTACAAAGAAGATGGAAGATTGTGTTGTGGCTATTTGACTAAACTGTGTTACTTCATAAAGTGCTTCATAAACATTGCTCATTGCAACCCCAACGATAACTGTTATTACTAATAGGACTAAGAAGATTGGAACGAATACTGGTTGAGATGGAATGAACCATGAAGTTACAAGTAATCCTAATAGTAATCCCCCGAACATGATGTACCATAGGGTTGAAAGAGTATTCCTTGCAGTGTTGGTTGTTGCATCAAAAGCTTCATTAACATCATCACTTGTAGAATTAAGTTGTGTCTTTACTTCTCCAGCGATTTCTGTTGCAATGAATCCAGCAATTAATAAGAAGATTGCAAATGCTGAAAGCATTACTACCATATACAGAACTCCTGTGAAATCTCCTCTCTTATCTTTTAAGAGTAACATAGTTTGATCCTCCATTAATTAACTCAGATAAAATTTGTGTAATTGATTTTCCAGAAACTTTTGCAAGTGCTTTAGCTTTATCTAAATCAATCTTTCTTAATCTTGTAATTGTCGTGGGTAATCTTTTATTTCTTCCCACTTTTCTTCCCCTTCTTTTTAGTTTTCTTTTCATTTATTATGATAGGCCTAATAACTAATCCACTTCTTTCACCAATACTTTTTTCTGTAGCAAAGATGCTTTCACCTAATGCAACTAACGATGCTTGTCTTTTTATAGCTTTCTTTTTTGAAGTTCTTTTAGTTCTCTTTGTTCTTGGGAGAGTTATTGATGGCGTTGGAAAACCAAAAGGAGTTTTCTTTGGGGATCTTCTAGGGGGGAATGGTTTTCTTTTAGTGGGTTTTCTAGTAGTCATTGGTTTGAATGGAGTAATTAATTTCTGCTTTGTTTTCAAAGGCATCTTAATTTTTGATTTAATTTGTATCTTAGATTTTATTTTGGCATCTGCTTTTGTTTTTGTAAGATGCTTTAGATTTATTTTTACATCTGATTTAATTCCAGTATCAATTTTTATATCCATTCTTTCTTTAATCATTACTCTTTCTTTTATGGGGGATTTATACATTGGAGCTATTTGTGTAGTTTCTAATTGACCTATCATTAATCCTCCATCTGTTCTTTCATACATTCCCTTACCATAATACTTTGAAACAGAGGGAGTTATTGCAACAGTTGGAGTTATTACTTCTGTCCTTGCTGTTGGTTTAGTTCTTGGGGAAGGTACTCTTGACTTTGGTAATACAACTTGGGGTTGTGGGCTATATAGTTTTTGAAAGTATGCTGGAGAGCTTGGAGTTCCTCTCCCCTTAAAAGAAGTAATTCCTTTTCCTTCTTTAGGAGTTATAAATTCTCTAACAATTATCTTTTCCTTTCCAACTTTCCCAATAGGTTTTCCTGTCTTCCAACTAAGAGTTCTTGTTTGTGCTTCTCCTAAAAACATTTGTCTTTCTGGAACAATTTGTTTTAACCTTGTCTGTTTTCCAAAAACAATATCAAACCTTTGAGTTTTAAACATCTTATTAAGATCTAAAGTATATTTTTTAGGTTGTGCTTTCCCAAATTCAAAACTATAAACTCCTGATGTAGAAAAAACATCTTTCCCAACAACTTTTGATTTACCACTTGTTGGTTTAACATAAGTAAACTTTCTAGTTGGAGTAAAATCTGCTGTTCCTAAAAAAGTTCTTATTCCTTCTTCAGATAACTTTTCCTTTGGAGCTTTGCTAACCTTTTTAGTTTCTAATAGATAAGGATCACTTATCTTTGTAACTCCCGTTGGTTTTTCAATAAAGATTTGTCCTTGCCCACCATAAAATTCTTTTTTAAATATTCTTCCTTCTTTATATTTAGCTGGTGTTGTTTGTGTAACTCTTGTAAAAATATTCTTACTTTCTGCAGTTGTTTCTTGAATAAAAAATTGTTTTGTACTTGGTTCTTCAATTAATTTAATCTTTGGTGAAATTAAAGGTTGTTCTGCTCCAAACTTATAACCCCCACCAAACAATGCAAGTTCCTTCCCTGTCTTACCAATTACTCCACCATATTCTGTTGGAGTTTTAGCAGTTATTAATTGTGAACCAACCCCATAAGCATAAGCTCCACCAATTCCAAACTTAGCTGTAGTTACTCCATACTTCACTGCCTTTGGTGCTGTTTTTAGCCATGGTGAAACTACCTTAGCTCCCTTACCTAAAAATCCCCCAACAGCAAATGTTCCAATATCAAATGCAACTTCTCCTTTAGTTGTAGGAATTATTGCTTCAGTTACTCCCATTGAAAACTCAGATACCTTTTCTCCAAAAGGTTTAGTTAGAAATCCAGTTGCTTTTATTAATGCTGGTTCTACCTTCGCTGTTCCTGCAAACTCTTTCTTAGTCCAACTCCAATCCCCGAAGAACTCTTTTACTTTCTCTTGCCTTTCTAATGCTTTATAATCTATTTCTTCTGTTGATGCTTTTAATACTTCAGGCCTACTTCTAATTTCTGTTTTCTCTTCCTCAGTTGCTATCCTATCTATTTTTGTTATTGGATCAACATAAAATAATTCTGATTGGGTTACTTTAAATCCATCTGGCATTTTTTTAGTTCCAACAACTCTTTCTTCAAAATAAGATTCTTGTTTAACCCCAGATTGTTGAGCTAATGCTGCAAATCCTCCTGGCTTTGAAATATCAATGTAACTTCCAAAGGGAGTTGTAGTAACATAAGATGGTTGTATAATAGAAGTA
>Ga0222697_1000876_pt1 | contig 12323 bp, 11 predicted proteins | sample AntAcemetage1402_FD_179835 | JGI IMG/M metagenome (GOLD analysis project Ga0222697, IMG submission 179835) | Saline water microbial communities from Ace Lake, Antarctica - #1402 | ecosystem: Environmental > Aquatic > Non-marine Saline and Alkaline > Saline | place: Antarctica: Ace Lake... | reverse complement strand
GGAATAGGAGACTTTCCTAATTTGACTTATATAACTGAAAGAAATGCAGAAGAAGTGATTCCTAAGGTTTTTGGATTGTAGGAAATAGATTTTTGGACTTAGAGCGGGGTCGTGGCGGTGGTAAATATAATAACTAAATTTTTCATCAGAAAAATTTAGCAAATGTGGTAGCGAATAGTATTTTAGAATTGAGAAATAGATTTTTGGTCTTGGGAAATGCGGGCCGTCGGGGACGTTCAAAGATAGATTTTAGAAAGTTGTTAAATTGCTGGAATCATTGAGAATTGTAAATAATTAAAGACGTTAGTTCTGAAATAATAATTAATTTAATTATTGAGAAGAAGTACGATTGTTTTCTCTATATATATTCATCAACATACTGACAGTAGATTCTAGCGTAATTCCCAGAGTAGCTCTAACTTGCTCTAGTGCCGATCTTGTTGGATTTTTATTTTTTTCTATATAATCAAGCGCCCCTCTCCAAAATCTTTCATCAGTTTTTGCCATTTTATCAAAAACTTTAACTTCTCCAGAATCAAATAATCTTACTCGGTTAAATGTTCCTCCATGCTCATAAGTTCCCCCAGTTGCAACATACGGCAATATACCTTCTTTTAATCCTAATTCAACTAACTCCATTCCACTTTCATCATGCTCCATTTTCATATCTGTAATTATATGAGCATAATCTCTAAGTGGTCTTTCTATTAATTTAATACCTGAAGCAAAATCAATCCTAGGATCTGCAGCCATAGCAGTAAGTCCATTCTCAAAACTATCATCCACGTAGAGTATTCTATCTTTTTTCATTTTATTTACCTTATTAGAATATAAGCCAAGAACTACTTAAAGCTTTCTATTTATACTACTACATAGATACTACAAATTATATTCTACTCTCTTTTTTCATAACTAGAATATATCAAAATCTAATTTTAGTACGTCTAATAGCTATCTCTTAATGTCTTTTTAGTAAAAGTATATGAATTATCGGCTACAGATTCAATTACACTATTAAGGTTTGAAAGGTACGTTGAAAGCTTATCTTTTTTGGTGCTATCCAATGAAGGGCCTGCTATCTCTCTTTCAATTCTACCCGCATTTAAAAAAAGATCATAAGCTAATTCATATCCCTTGAATAAATATACAGGAATGCCTCCCTTGATAGTTCCTTTGCCTGTTGCCACTCTTCTTCCCTTATTTAATACTGGAGTACAATCTATTTCTAAAAGAGTTACTTCTAGACTTTCAGAATCCATTTCATCTACCGCATACATTACTTCCCTATTATTGTTGCTTTTTTCATTCATCTTTTGAACTCCTTCACTGTTAACAAATTCTTCAATTGTCCTTGGTTTCATTTTATTTTATTTTTGTTTTAATTACTATTACATCAAATTAGTCATAAATAAATAAATCCTCTCTATTTTTGTAGAGCAATTATTTATTTATTATTTTATTTTATATGTTTTAGAAAAATATGAAAATAAATGAAATAAAATTTGAAAAACAAATGCTTGAAGAAGCAGAGGCAGTAATTAACTCAACTCCTCTTGGGAATAATGAATCTACGGTTTTTTCCAATCTGAGAAATGGACCATTTTACATGGGTATTTATTTGGCAAACATTCATACAGAAATTCACAAATTAACTTCTAGTTGTAGCTTCGATAATAATCGGGGATTATATTTATTTAATCAAGATATTAGGTCCTGTGATCCAAAATGGGAAAGTCAGAGAGACTCGTTTCTGGCCTATCTTGTTTTAGATAATGACGAATATAAAAATCTTGAAAAAAATATAAATTTAAAACTATCTAACAAAAATGGTAATTCCTCTATTCAGGCATTTATAAATCCCCTAAGTTATTGCTCTCATTACCAGGAAGCGAAAGAATTTGATTACAAAACTCCCTTGGTATTAGCTTATTCAAATCAGAATGGCCATGAGGGATTTATTGGAGGAGATGTTCATTCCCCGGGAAGTATCTCAATGGGTAAAAATCATTATGGTTGGGAGAAATGCTTGCCTTGTCATTGGGCAAAAAATATTTTTGATGGAATAAAAGTAGATGGCTTAATGTCTCTTGCTAAAAGAAAAGCTTTAGGGAAAGAATAAGCTTTTTATTCTACTCTCTTCTTCAAACCATTAACTCTATCCCTTAATGCAATTGCTTTTTCAAAATCTAATTTTTCTGCAGCTTCTTCCATGTCCGCCGTTAATTCAATTATTAAATTTGGAATCTCGGCTTTTGGTATGTGCTTACTATCTGTTACTGTTATCTCTACGTGTTTTACTGGTTTAACTATTGTCTTGGGGGTTATCTTATGTTTTTTATTGTAACTTATTTGGATTAATCTTCTACGCTGTGTTTCATCTAAAGCCCTTACTATTGAATTTGTCATAACGTCTGCATAAAGAGTAACTTTCGCATTTTTATTTCTGGCGGCTCTACCAATAGTTTGTATAAGTGAACTTTCATTTCTTAAGAATCCTTCTTTGTCTGCATCTAAAATTCCAACGAACCCGACTTCTGGAATATCAATACCTTCACGCAATAAATTAATTCCAACTAAAACATCAAATTTTCCTAGCCTCAGTTCACGAATTATTTCAGTTCTTTCCAAGGTGTCAATTTCTGAATGTAAGTATCTAGTTTTAATTCCAGATTCGGACAAATATTCTGTTAATTCTTCAGCCATTCTTTTTGTAAGAGTTGTAAGTAAAATTCTATCTCCCCTTTTTATTGTTTTTTCTATTTTTTCCTTAACGTCAGTCATTTGATTAGTTATTGGTCTAACTTCTACTTCGGGGTCAATAAGTCCTGTTGGTCTAATTATCTGTTCTACTATTCTTGATGAGATATCTTTTTCATATTTTCCGGGTGTTGCACTAACAAAAATTACAGAATTCTTTTTCATGTATTTTTCAAATTCATTATACTGTAATGGTCTATTATCATACGCACTTTTTAATCTAAATCCAAAATCAATTAAATTTTTCTTTCTTGCCCTGTCTCCTTTATACATTCCATGTGCTTGTGGAATTGACTGATGGCTCTCGTCAATAACTATTAAAAAATCGTCTCCAAAATAGTCTAATAGTGTATATGGTTTTTCCCCCGAGGCCCTATTATCAAAATGTCTTGAATAGTTTTCAATTCCTTTACAAAATCCAGTCTCTTTTATCATTTCTAAATCGTGAAGAGTTCTTTGCTTTATTCTATGTCTTTCAATTGGATCCAATCCTTTCAAGTCTTCCTCTAGTTGAGTCTCAATGGAATCAAGAGCTCTTTTAAGTTGACTTTCTGGCACTACGAAATGCTTGGCTGGATAAACTGCATAATATTCCCAACTTTTTATGAAATCTCCATTTAACTTATCTATCTCATTTATTCTTTCAATTTTATCATCTCCTAGCTCAATTCTAATAACGTTGGGACTTTCGTAACTTATAAAATCTATAACATCTCCTTTTACTCTAAATTTTCCGGAAGATAATTCGGTATCATTTCTTTCGTATTGCGATGAAATTAATTTTTTAATTAATTCTCTGCGCTTTATTTTTTGGCCAATATCTAATCCAAATCTAAAGTCGTTGAAGTTTTTGGGGTTTCCTAGTCCGTATATGCAAGAAATACTTGAGACAACTATTACATCGTCACGAGAAAGCAGAGCTGCACTTGCAGAAAGTCTCATTTGGTCAATTCGTGGATTTATTGCAGAGTCTTTTTCAATGTATTTATCGGTAGAAGGAATGTAGCTTTCTGGTTGGTAGTAGTCATAATACGAAACGAAATATTCAACTTTATTTTTTGGGAAAAGTTCTTTAAATTCTTCGTAGAGTTGTGCCGCTAAAGTTTTATTATGAGCCAATACCAAAGTTTTTTTTCCTATGTTTTTTATCACGTTTGCTATTGTGAAAGTTTTTCCTGAGCCAGTTACTCCTAGAAGAGTTTGGAAGTTTTCTTTTTTTTCTAGACCTTCAGTTAATTTTTTAATAGCTTCTGGCTGGGAGCCGGCGGGTTTATGGGGGGCGTGTAATTCAAATTTCATAAAAAGTTTAATATTTGTGGGTATAAAAGGCTATTTGAAAATAACATAATACTTTTATACTTAATTGTTAGTTATATTAATAATGGAAGAACCTGCAATTAATACACTTGAGGAAAAACTTACAAGAATTAGTCTTCTTCGTTATGACTTTACCACTGGAATAATAATGCCCTATCAAGAAGAAAATAAAGACATAGCATATTTCACAGATTCACCTGAGGATGTTTTAATTAAAACTTTCAGACTTTTTGATATAATTAATTTTAATAATTGTTTAGTTTTGCCCGATGGAGATTATGTAGAATATCCTAAAGTTGGGTTAGGGATTGCTCCATATGAAGAGCCAATGGCCTATGGGCTTGAGTGTTCTGGAAATTTAGAATATGCTATGAGGCACGGAGTGCTAGACGAAGCCAAAAGAGATACTCCAGTTACTTCAGATTATACACAGTCAATTATTAGAAGACTTGAGAGAACAAGTTATGCCGAACAATGTGGAAATCCAGATGCGCAAAATAGACAAGATAGGAATCAAATTATAGATATTTTAAAGGCTATAAATGGATGATTTTAATGATATAACTAATATTTAAAAATAGAAAGTCCTTTTATAAAATTATGATTAATCGTAAGAGTAAAAACTTTAAAAAAAATATTACAATTTCCACTATAAGCTTAGCTATGATATTTTTAATTTTAGGATTAACTACAATTTCTGGAAGTAGTTCAAATAATTATTATGTTAGTCTTTTGGGGGATGACTCAAATTCTGGAGATATAAATAATCCATTAGCAACCTTGCAGCACGCAGCAGATATCTCGACTCATGGGGATGTTATTATCGTTTCTGAAGGGGATTACACAAATCAAGGGAGAATTTATTTAAGAAATTCTGGAGAAGAAAATAATTTGATAGTTTTTGAAGCAGAAGGAGTTGTTAAAACGAAAGGGTTTGGAATTTTTGGAGCAAATGGTGGAACTGTTGATTATGTTAAAATAAAAGGATTTGATATAAGCAATACGGATGACGATGTAATTAATGGACCTGGAATTATTGTCCACGGAAAGGGAGTTGTAATAGAAAATAATAATATTCATGACTGTTCTAAGGAAGGTATATGGCTGTTTATTCAATATGATGGTAACACGAATCCGGACTTAAGCGCAACTAGTGAATGTTCAATTTCAAATAATACTATAAAAAATAGTGGAGGAGACGGGGTAAGGATTTTAGGAAATAATAATACAATTAAGGAAAATAAAATATTTGGAAATTCTGGAATAGGTATATCTTCACTTAACGCAAACTTTCATAAAATATATAATAATATAATTTATGAAAACAATTGGCAAGGAATTCATTTGGCGCATTCAGAAGGAAGTATTATTGATGGAAATAAAATTTATGGAAACTGTAAAGAGTACGACGATTGTTTTGGAATAGATATTATAGGAATTGGCGATGATAACAAAATAAGATATAATGAAGTTTATAGTCAGTATGATACTATTTTGGATAATTCTATTTCTTTTAGGTATGGCGGAAATACAAAATATGGAACGGGTGGAATAAGGTTCGATGGTGATTATAATGGGGACTTAGTTACTTCTACAAACTCTAATGGTAATATGATTCATAATAATGTTATTTATGACGAATACCAAGGAATACAAATTATTAATTTTGGAAATTCTGAAATCTATAATAATAATATTTTAGACAGTGGACTTTATGGAATTTTATTAATGGCTCAGCCGAGCGGTGGAATTACAAAAAACACCGTAGTTAAGAATAATATAATTAGAGATTCTAAGGAATACTTAGTTTGTGTTTTTGGCGGAGAAGAAAGTGCATTTGACCATAATATTTATTTTGATGATTCTGAAAATAGTTTTAATTTTAATGGCGATATTGGAGATATTAATTTTTTAAAATCGTCTTTGGCTGGAGACTCGAATTCAATGTTTACAGACCCAATGCTTAATGGAAATTTCTTACTAGAAAAAGAAAGTCCTGCAATTGATAGTGGTGTTTATGTTGGATTGGTAAGAGATTTTTTGGGAATATCTATTTCTAAGTCTGATAAAATTGACATTGGTGCAATAGAATCAAAATATAAAATAGTAAGTAATTGCGGAAATGGAAAAATAAATGACGATGAGGAGTGCGATTCAAATAACTTAGATGGAGAAAGTTGCGTTACATTAGGCTACGATAAAGGGAATCTTAAATGTAGTTCTCTTTGTAAGATTGACGATTCTTTTTGTGAAAATAAACCTATTTGTAAAGACTCGGATAAAGATGGTTTTAATGATATTTTGTGCGGTGGAAATGATTGTAATGATAAAAGTTTTGATATAAATCCCTCAATTAATGAAGTGTGTGATGGAATTGATAATAATTGCAATGGGAACATTGATGAAGATTCTAAATTAAGTTGTTCTAAATTTGGAAGTAAGTATTATTGTTCTAGTGGTAAATGTTGCGTGATAAAAGGGCGTTGGTTTTGGAAAAGGAAAGTTTGTAGAACTCTTTAGTTTTTATAGTTGTTAATTTTGAAGAATTTTTTGGACTTTGGTAAATGCGGGCCGTCGGGGAAATTTTTGGAATTTTATTTATTAAATATACCGCCAGGGGCAAATGGATTAAAAAAAGAATTATCTACTAAGGGATTCCCTGTTCTTCCAGCATACTCACCTCTTCCAAATTGTGCCGCTAACATATCTGTGCTAGATATTTCTTTACGTGAAGTATAATATGATGAACATCCCTCTCCCGATTCCACAAATCTAATTGAATCCATTCTATATTCATCTACCGTTCCATCTAAAATTTGAGTTAAAATATCTTTTGGAATCTCGCCACGAATATTTAACCTTTTTTCAGGTTCTTCATAATGATCCTGATCAAACAAATGGAGGACATCAAAAGGACTTGCTTCTGGCAGACTAGCTCTACGAAAACTATTTTTATAAATACTAAAGCTTCTTCCACCGATACTTACATAAAAATCATCCTTTCTAGAAAAACTAATACTACAACTTTCTTTATCTTTTGATATTCCACTAAAAACCGTATCTTCATAATGATTCTCTCCCCGAGCTCTAATAATATTGCGAAGAGCCTCGTAAACATTTTCTGCTTCAGTATTTTTTTCATCCAAAATATTGTTAAAGTATTTTCTAACGGAAGATTCACTATCCTGAAGAAGGCTATCTCTTAATGTTTTTTCTTCAAAATAATCTTTTTGTATAACTCGCCCGACTTCTCTTGGAAAACTTTCCACCAACGCCTCAAGCTCTTCTTTTGATGCACTATCTGGAGAATTTTGATTATCTGGATTTCTTTCATACATTTCTCGTAATTTCTCCTGCAATAAATCTTCTCCCGCGATTCTTTCTAATTTTTTTTTCAACATATGTTTAAACATTTTATTTATCCTTAAATTTTTTAGAAATCATTCTATTATAAACCTTGCGATTGTTACCATTATTAAGTTATTTACTCTCTTAATTTTTTCTTACGAAGCAGTCTATTATAAGTAATTGCAAATCTGTGGGCTTCGTCTCTTATCTCTTGTAATAATAATCTTGCTTTGTTTTTTGAGCCTAGTCGTATAATCTTTCCATTTGGTAAATAAATTTCTTCTTCTCTTTTTGCTAAGGAGATTATTGGAATATTTAATTCTAATTTTTTTAATTCTCTTAATGCAAACTCTAATTGTATTTCTCCTCCATCTATTAAAATTAAGTTTGGATATTCTTCTTTTCTTTTCTTTATTCCATAATATCTACGATAAACAACTTCCCCCATTGCTGCAAAATCATCCACTCCATCTACTGTTTTTATTTTAAATTTACGATAATTACTTTTACTTGCTTTTGCATTTCTAAATTGAACCATTGAGGCCACCATAGATGTTCCGGATAAATGCGAAATATCAAAACATTCGATAACATTTGGCATTTCCTGGAGATTTAATTCCTTTTGAAGTAATAGAGTTTTTTTAGAATCTCCAAAAAAAGAAATTTCTATGTTCTTTTTAACAAGCTCCAGAAGTTCTTTTAATTCTCCCTTTTTTGGAATAACAACTTCTAATCTTTTCTTTCTCTTTTTTCTTAGAAATCCAGCAATATCCTCTCCAATTTTTTCTGGAAGGATTATTCTTTTTGGAACTTTATTTTCTGAATAGTATTGCACTAAAAACTCTTCTAAGAAGCTCCGATTAAAGTCAAAAACAAATTCATTTTTATTTTCCAAAGTTCCTTTATAGATATTAAATGTCATCAAATATACTTTATCTTCACGAATTTCAAAATTAATTATATCTTCGTCATATTTTTTATTTCTTTCCATTTTTTGCTTTTCTTTCAACCATAAAATTGCCTCTATTTGATTTTTAACCTCCAAGGCTTTTTCATATTCCATATTTTTGGATAGCTTTTCCATTTTCTTTTTTAATTCTTTTTCTAAAATTTTAGTTTTACCGGAAAGAATTAATTCCACTGCCTTAATTTTATCTAAATAATTTTTAGAAGAAATTCCATTAACACAAGGCGCATCGCAAAGATTCATGTGAAATCTCAAGCAAGGTTTTTTTGGAAAATTTCGACAGGTTCTAAGTTTAAATGTTTTAGTTAAAAGATATTTAATATAATCTCTAGATTGCGCTGAAACAAAAGGTCCGTAAAGCTTTCCTGAGGATTTGTCTTTTCTCGAAACAATTAATCTTGGAAATTTGTCATCTGTAATTTCTAAAGAAGCATATCTTTTTGAATCTTTTAAATCAATATTATATTTTGGAGAATGCTTTTTAATTAAATTATTCTCAAGTATTAGTGCTTCAATTTCATTTGATGTTGCGATAATATCCACTTTTGATATATGCGAAACCATTGCGGCAGTTTTAGCGTCATGATCTTTTTTAGAAAAATACGAAGAAACTCTTTTTTTCAAATCTTTAGCCTTTCCAATATAAATTATAGAATTCTTATTATTCATAAAAATATAACATCCTGGAAGATTGGGCAAGTCTTTAATATTTATCATAAATACTTCAATGAAATTAGGATAATAAGGTTTTCTCTTTAGGGTTACAGTACATTTAATATTTTAATTAAAATTCTCCGGCAAATATCTTTTTTTATGAACCTTTAAACTTTTAAATATCATATAATCATCAATTGAAAAAAGGGCTCTTATTTCTCTTATAATATCTATTTCTTCCAATCCTTCTGTTACAACGACTAACTGTGAAGATCCCACAGTTTTTATGACCTCTGTTATGTTTTTATTATTTGCCGAATACAATAAAAATTTATCTATCTCTTTTATTCCTTCACTAGAAAATCTTAAAAATATTATCTTTCTACTTATTCCTAAATCTTTATTATTAAGAATTGCCGTATATCCCTTGATTACATATTTTTTCTCTAAACCCTTTTTTAAATTTATTATACTTTTAACATTGAGCTTTAGCTTGGTTGAGAGTTCTGTTATTGTTACTGTTGGATTTTTTATCAATTCTAGAAGCAAGGCTTTCTCATTTTTAGATAACACACGAACTTCCCTATCACTAAAGAGAATATTCGACTTTGCAACTCTTGAGGGTCTAAGATATTTTTTTGGATATTTATATTTTGTAACTATTGGGAAAATAAAAGCGGTCTTGAGAAGTTTATCGAACTTGTGAACCAAATTTATATGAATCTTATCAAAAGCTGCTAAATTTTTAACAGAAAATTCCACCAATAAGTCGAATCCTTCTTTTGATTCCTCAATCCCAATAATTTCATCTATCTCTTTTAACTTTAGGATTGTTTCTTTTCTAACCTTCGATTCTGTTTTAATATAATTAAATCCAACAAAAATATTTATGTATCCTAATTTTACTGCATCTATAATTAAAGCGTCTTCTAATATGAGTTTTTTTTCTTTATTCGAATTCAATAGATATGATACGGATTGCTGACTGGATCCTATTTTTTTTCCTAATTCCTTTGTGCTTATTCTAGAGTTTCCAATATACTCAAATAGTAGTTTTTTCGTTTTTTCGTTCATTTTTTGTAGAAGAATACTTTGATATATAAATATTTCCATTTTAACAAAAAATTCTATAGATTTCTTTTAATAGAAGTGTAGTATTTGTATAGTGATAAAAATGGAAGAAGAAACAATAAATAGAGCTCAAGAGCCTAAGGCAAATTTACTTGGGGTAGTCGGAGGAGTTGGGCCAGAAGCAACAAATAAGTTTTGTGAGATGATTATAGAAAAAAAGAAAAAATCAAAAGATCAGGACAATATACCTTTTATACATTATTGCAATCCCAAAATACCAGATAGGACTGAATTTATTTTAGGAAAGGGAGAAAATCCAGTTCCGGAGATAGTTAAAACCTGTAATGCATTAGAAAAAATGGGGGCAAATATGTTGGTTATACCATGTAACACTGCCCATGTTATGCTTAATGAAATACAAGATCAAGTTTCTGTGCCGATTATAAATATGATAGATTTATTAGTACGGCAGATAAAAAGAGACAATCCTAATATACAGAAAATTGGAATCCTTGCAACTACAGGAAGTATACATTCGGGATTATTTGAAAATTATCTATTTACCCAAGGAATTGAGTCAATTTATTCAAGTAAGGAGTATCAAGAAGATTTAGTAATGGAAGCAATTTATGGAGAAAGCGGCATCAAGGCGGGAAAAAAGAGTTTGCCACGAAGATTACTAAATGAAGCAGCAAGAGAATTAATCAATAAAGGTGCGCAGGCTATTATTTTAGGTTGCACGGAGCTTCCACTGGTGATGAGACAATCAGATTTTGATATCAAACTCTATGAACCAATGGATGTTGTGAGTGAAAAGATTGTGAATTACATAGAGGCAATAGATAGTATAAATAAAAATCGATTAGAAGCAGAAGAGAATGTAGTTAAAATAATGCTCACAATAAATGATAAAATAATGGAGGTAGTTTGTTAAAAATGAAAGTAGGAGTTTTGTATTATAAAAATCCCCAGTGGACAGAAGAACAACTAGCTTATTTTTTTAGGAAAAAGGGAGTATCTATAGATTTAATTGAATGTGGCGATATGGCAGCAACGAACTTTAAAAATTATAATTTAATTTTAAATAGAATTTATGCAAGCGTAGCAAATGAAAACAATTTTGATTTTATGGATTATATCGAGACCTTAAAGAAGATAGAAAAAGGGGGGACAATATTAATTAACTCTAGTTTTGCATCAATCTGTGATTATGATAAAGATATCTCATCAAAAACAATGAGAGATTCGGGAATTTTAAATCCAATTACAAAAAAAGTTTCAAATGTAGAAGAAATAAAGAATTTTATAGAATCCCACAATTGTCCAGTAATTGTTAAGCCCAATACGGGGGGGCGGGGTATAGATATAATGAAATTTAGTAATATCGAAGAAGTCCCAGAAGATTTATTCAAAAAAACACATTCTCATTCGGATAATTTTATAGTACAAACGTTAGCAAAGTCTATAGAGCCATGGGATTACAGAGTTTTCGTAATAGGCAAAGAGATTTTATTCGCAAATAGTAGAACTTTGGTAGATGGATGGCTAGGGAGTCGAAGCCAAGGATCAAAAATCAAAGTGATAGAAGAGGTAGATAAAGAATTAAAAGAAACAGTAATCAAGGCAACCAAATCTATCAAGTCAGAAATGAATAGCTTAGATGTAGTTAAAACTAATGAAGGTTATTCAGTAATAGAGAACAATCCTACGCCTAACTTCAATGTAGAGTATGAGAATATATTTGGATTCAATCCAGTGAAGAAGTTAGTAGATAGCCTTATAGACAAATTTTCAGGGAAGAAAGATGGAGAAGAACATATCTGATTATAAGTTAGGGATTGTAGGCAAAGTTGATTCCCTTGGCACAGTCCCGATTGGAGATGAATTTAATTATATGGATTATATAATAGATGAGTATGATCCTGAAAGAAAATTCGCAGTGTTTGATTGGCGGGATATTGGAAAAGACCTAACATTGTCTAGATATGTTCTTCGTAATTATGCGGGACATAGAGAAATTGTAGAAAAAAGTGTACCCCTTGAGAAAATTTGCGATTTAATGTTTATTAAGCAATTAGGGTCAATCCATAGGGAGAAAGAACAGTTTTTATCATTTCTTTCATCTCTTGACAATTTTAACGGTGTTGCTGTAAATAATCCAGATACATTCAGAAAAAATTTATCAAAAGCGTACTTGACTTCACTTCAG
>Ga0222697_1000875_pt1 | contig 12335 bp, 9 predicted proteins | sample AntAcemetage1402_FD_179835 | JGI IMG/M metagenome (GOLD analysis project Ga0222697, IMG submission 179835) | Saline water microbial communities from Ace Lake, Antarctica - #1402 | ecosystem: Environmental > Aquatic > Non-marine Saline and Alkaline > Saline | place: Antarctica: Ace Lake... | reverse complement strand
AAGAATCCATAGAAACTTCTCTAGTGCTACTCCAATAGGAACTAAAAGTGCTTCCTCCTGAAGAACCACCATCATCATTAAAAGAGGTAAAATTTAAAGGATTTCTATTATAATAAGTAAATTTAACTTCTCCTTGTTCAAGCCCTGTAACACCAGCATATAACTCAAAATTAGTATCAGATGTAGGCGCATTTGATACTGATGTATTTATAGTAAAAGTAATAATGACTTCTCCATCAGTAGAAGAAACATCTTGAGTATAAGTATCATATCCATAACCGGAATTATATGTATAACCATCATTTGCCCAAGAAATGTTTAACTCCTGGTGCAATGTGGGGGTATATACTTGTTTTAGGTTTATTTAAAATATCTACTAAATTTATAATATTTCTTATAAACCCTTTATTCTCTTTGATTGGATTAGTATTTATATTTAAAATTTGCTCTCTTTTTATCTCTAAAAAGGAAGCTATTTTTACTACTATTGGAGTTGGGTTTATATCTTCTTTTTTTACTTATTCAGTTGTTGCATATAACAATATTGTAGCAATTGGGTTTTTTTTTGGAGGACTTTATTATCTTTTAAAGTATTATTCTAAAGACAAATCTATAAAAAATCTTATTTTATTTTCGTTATTTGCTGGATTTGCTACTTTAGTAAGATACCCTATTTTTTTATTTTATTTACCACCAATTATTATTTTCAATTTAAAAAAACAAGATAAAATAAATATAAAGAATCATTTAATATGCCTATTTGTATTTATTCTTTTTATCCTAATGCTCTTCTCAATAAATAAACACCTTTATGGGGGGGTATTTTCATTTGATTTAAAAGAAGGTTTTTCTTTAGTTGAACATCATGACACTTTATTAGAAACTTCTTTTAAAGAAAAGTTGATTATACTAAATAATAATATTCATGATATCTTTTTAAAATCTTTCTTATTTATTTCAATACTATTTATGGTGTCAATATTTATTTTAATCAAGAATTTTATTAGAAAAATGAAGTTTTCTAATAAAAATAAATTTTATTTTTCATTATTAGGGATAATAATATTAAATATTTTATTTTATGGGACTAGAATTCACTCAGGTTATCTTAATGGTTCTGTGAGTTTCGGATCTTATTATAGGTATATGCTAATTTCATTTATTCTTATGGTTATGTTTTCATTTTTAATAATAAATCAATTGAATTTTAAATCCAAAAAATTCTTTTTAATTCTTTTTATTACTTTTTTTATAATATCCCAAATTATTTTAATCTATAATGCTTCAGGAGGAATAAAAGCTTATACTTCAAGTATAAGTGGATTTGAGCTCAAAAGACAAAAATTATTTGAAGCAATTCCAGAAAATAATTCTATTATTTTTACAAAATATTCGGATAAACTTATTTTTCCTGAAAAAATTTCTGCGATTTACTCAGCAATACCTGAAGAAAATCAAACATATGAAACTGCAAAAATAATTAAAAAACTTTTAACTAAAGGGTACCCTGTTTATTTTCTAGAAGAAGATTGGGCAGAAAGATATGGAAAGATCTCTTCTAAGGAATTTTTATATGAATTTAAAGAAAATAATCTTTCTTATAAGGAAATTAAATATTGGAAATGGCACTTTTATAAAATTAATTTTCAAAAAGATTAATAATTTACTTAAATTGTTATTTAAATAAATTTATAAAAAGCAAAAAAATTTATTAAACAATAAAAATGAAAAATAAATCACAGAAAAAAATTGATGATTTTTATGCTTTAATATTTGCAAGACCAATATCTCAAAGAATAAGCTCATTAATTTTTAAGACAAAAATTACTCCAAATCAAATTAGTATTTTTGGAACTTTTCTTGCTTTAATTAGTGGGGCTTTAATTTTATTAAACAAACCAATTATTGCAGCTGTAATATTATATGCTTCATTTATTGCTGATTGCGTTGATGGAGAAATTGCTAGATTAAAAAAACAATTTACCAAATTTGGACTTTGGTTAGAATCATCATTTGATGCTTTATCATTATTAATTCCTTTATTAGCAATAGGAATATTAACCAAGAATTGGATAATGGCGTTACTTTCAATAATGTTCTTTCTTTTAACAAGAGTGCGTATGTTAGCTTCAGATATGATCTCACTAAAATATAATAAAAATACAAAGGAAGAACTTACTTCAAAAAAACATTTAAAAATAATGTGGCAATTAAGATATGGAAATTCATTACAATTTCTTATAATTATCATAGCATTATTATTCTCTTTATATAATGCTATTTTTTACTTAACTATAATTCTTGCAGGAGGATATTATTTATTGACTATTATTTACGAATTTAATCATTATAGAAAAGATAATGTTAAAAATAAAAAGATAGTTATTACTTACGGTACTTATGATTTATTACATTTGGGGCATGTTAACATATTAAGAAGAGCTAAAGCTAAAGGTGATTTTCTTATAATCGGGCTTTCAACAGACAAATTTAATAAAATAAAAAATAAAAAATCCTTTTTTGATTATGAAACTAGAGAAAAAATACTTGAATCTATAAAATATGTTGATAAGGTAATACCTGAAAATTCTTGGGGACAAAAAGAAAGTGATATAAAAAAATATAAAGTAGATACATTTGTAATGGGAGATGATTGGAAAAATAAATTTAATAACCTAGAAAGCTTATGTGAAGTAATCTATTTACCTAGAACAAAAAAAATATCAACAACAAAAATAAAAACTCTTTTTAAAACAAAATGATAGATATAAAAAAATTACCCGGTTTTTTAATAGTTGGTGCACCAAAATGCGGGACTACTTCTTTATATTATTATTTAAACAAACATAAAAAAGTATTCATACCTCCAAAAAAAGAATTATACTTTTTTAATAATTATAATCATTTAAAAAAATATAAAGGACCATGGAAACCTTTAGTGATAAGCAATCTAAAAAGTTATAAAAAAGCTTTTGAAAAATCGAAAATAAATCAAATAAAAGGGGAAGGAACTGTTTTTTATTTATATGAATATCTAAGAACAATTGCAAATATAAAAAAGCTTTATGGAAAAAATTATAAGGAATTAAAAATAATTATAATGTTAAGAAATCCAACTGCAAGAGCATGGTCTAATTATATCCATCTAAGAAGGGATATAAAAGAAAATTTAAAATTTCAACAGGCAATAAATAAAAAAATAATAAATACAAGACTGAAAAAAGGGTGGGGCCCATTTTATGATTATATAGGAAATAGTCTTTACTATAACTCTATAAAATATTACTTAAACACTTTTAAACATGTCAAAATAATATTATTTGATGATTTTGTCAAATCTCCCCTAAGAATAACAAATGAAGTTTTATCTTTTTTAGAACTTGAAGGCATAGATGATAAAACTTTTGTTAATAAAGCTTATAATAAAACAGGAGAATTCCAGACTAATAAAAGATCACTAAATTTGATTTATCATTTATTTAAAAGAAGTCATGTCTTAAAATCTATATTAAGAATATTTTTAAATCGAAAAAAAAGAATGAAAATTGAATCTAAATTTGAATCTTTTTTTTCAAGATTCATCAAGAGGAAAAAGATGCCAAAAGAATATGAAAAAATGATTAAACATTATTTTAAAAAAGATTTATTAAAACTAGCAAAACTGATTCCAGAAAAAAAAGAGACAATAAATTCTTGGATTTAATTTAAACAAAAAAGAAAGTATAAAATCCATAGTATTTTTTTATTTTCATATTCATTACAATGTTCCAATAGATATAAGATATTGTACTTGCAATTGCAGCCCCTATAATCCCAAAGAGAGGGATAAAAATTGCATTTAGGATAATATTTATTAATACACTAACACCCATTATATTTCTAAAATCTTTTTGTTTCCCGGTCATATTTAGGAGATATACTACAGGGCCACTTATTGCATTAATTAATTGCCCAATTACAACAATTATTAATGTAACCCAACCAACAGAAAATTCAGGACCAAAAAAAGACATTATAAATTTAGGAAATAGAATAATAACTAAGAAAAAAGGTAATGTTAAAAAAGTTATGATTTTAGTTGACATTTTTGTCAATTTTTTCATTGAATTAAAATCTTTTTTCTTATAAAAATATGAAAATTTGGGTGCAGCAATTGAGTTTATAGAATATAACACGAAGGTCATTAAACTGCCAATTCTTAATGCAACATTATATATTCCTACTTTTGCTTCATCTAAAAAATAACTTAACATTACAGTATCAATTTTATTAATCATTATAAGCATGGGAGCACCAAGCAATAAAGGAAAAGCAATTTTGAATATTTTTTTAGTTTCAAAATTTTTTGATTTAAATTTTAATATTTTAGATTTCTTTAACCAAAGATAAAATGAAACCAACATAACGCCAACAATACCAAATATAATTGCTATCTTTACATCATAAAAAAATAAACCAATTAACACAAAAACATAAAATAGAAACCCGTTCTTGTAAACTAAAGCATATTTAAATATATCTTTCATTCCTCTTAATGATTCAGAGTTAAGAGCAAGGAATGAAAAGGGGATAATCATAAATGCAATTACTCTAAGATAAGTTATTAATTCTATATTATTAAAAATATTAACAGCTAAAAATGGACTAAAAATAAATAATAAAACAGAAAAAATAATCCCTAAAACAAAACTAATACCTAAAGATTTAAAATAAATATTTTTAACAATTTTTTTTGATTCTGAAGCAACAAATCTTAACAAAACCATATCAAGCCCAGATACTGTTAAGATACAAATGATAAATAATAAAGAGATTGATAAAGAATAAAGCCCATAAACTTCTGCACCATAAACTCTTGTGATATATATTGTGACAATAAATGCAAGAATAACAGATAATATTTTGAAAATAAAAGCAATTCCACTTTTTTTTATTAATTCATTATGATCTGGGTCTTTCATAAAACTAAATAAATACTTAAAATATCCTTTAATTCCTAACCCTTTTAATTTCTGATAGTGCTTCTTTATCATCACTCTACCTCATACAAGTTGTAATTTAACTTCTTGAATGCAGAGAAATCCATATGTCTTTGTCTATTACCTTGATGCAAGTAAACATGATCATATGCAGAGAAATTTGCATTCTGCAGCATTTCTATTCTTGCAGAATCATTACTCCAAAAATCTTGCCATTCAGATTTAGACCAAGGATTATTACTAAACAATCCAGGTGCAATTACATCCCTATGAACATACCCTTTTATCCAAGGTGAATATGCAGAATCAGTTACAATCACTAATAAATTCTCAGGCAATATAGAATCATAATCTTGTATTTCATTAAACTCTGATTGACTAATTAATGGTTTAGAATTAAAAGAATGCAAAATAATTAAAACTAAAAATAATAAGATAAATCCATAAAATATTATTTGCCCATAAATCTTTTTATTTTTAATTAAATAATAAAAACCGAGTGCAGCATAAATTATAACAAAAATATCCCAATAAATTATAAAGCGATTATAAAATACTAAATTTAAAAGAACAATCAATGAACTAATTAAAGCTCCTAAAGCCAGAGGAATATTCTTTTTCCAAAACTTCAAAAAACCTGTAATTACAAAAGGAATAAAAGGAATTGAATAATAAAAATAATCCATTAAATTAAAAAATGTTCCTCCACCAGCAACTGAAAGTACTGATTTAGCTGTCATTAAAACTCCTGGCAATAAATATGTAAAAACTCTATCAATATTAAACAATAAAGCTAAAACTATTATTAAAATTCCATTAACAACCGCATTTCTAAATTTCAAACTCTTAAAATTCTTAATATCTAAAACAACATAAATCAAGTAACTCAAACCAAAAATTAAGAAAGCTGGCCTATGAAATCCTGCAATCATCCCACCAATCAGTATGAGCTTCCAGTTAATTTTTTTATTATCATCAAAGTAAAGATAAGACAGCACTAACAATCCAATTCCACATATATTCTTAATATAATTCCACCAAAATGTTTGAAATTGGGCTATCGAAACAAGATAAATAAGAATTGCAATAACACCAACATTTTTATTAAATTTTTTAGATAAAACATAATAAATAATATATCCAACTAAAGAACTAAGAATAACAAGTCCAAAAGTTAATAAGAATTGACTTCCTAAAATTAAGTTTAAAACATAAAAAACAAGAGAAAACAATAAAGGCATTACATGAGTACCCCAATCCTGAGAAAAAGGATTTTCAAAAGAATGCTTATACAATCCAGGATCATAACCAAGTGGGACTGAATTTCCAATAAAAGGAATAATTCTTAAAACAATAATCAAAACAAGAGCAACATACAACAAAATAACAGGAATTTTTATTTTCCCTTTACCTTTAAAGAGAGCTAAACCAAAAACCCCAAGAATAAGAGCAAAATAAATAAAATGAATTTGATAACTTTGAATAATCCCAACCTTATACAAAAATATAGATATTATAAAAATAACTAATAAGTGAAAATAACTATTATAAACAACTTCTCTAATATTTTTCAATATTTTTTTCATTTTTTCTTAAAAACACCTTTCTTATAGAGAATATAAGAAATAACAATTATCCCTAAAATAACAAGAGAAACACTTAACTTATTTATCTTCATACCGATTAAATTAAGATAAAAAACAATTAAAGGAACAACTGCAATAGATAAAGCAAAACTTAAAGCAATTCTTTCAAGAACATCAATTTTTTTCTTATCAAAAAATACAAAACTAAGAACAAAGCCAGGCAAAAATAAAACATAGACAGAACCAAACACCACCATAAAAGCATTAAGACCAATAAAAAAAGATAAAATTACACTTAAAACAACAAGTCCAATAATAACAAATAATAATGTTTTTTTATTAAAATTAATCTTTAGTTCATCCTCTTTATCGTCTTCATAAACAAGGTAACCAACAAGAACAATCAACACACCACTTATCACAGAGATAACATAACTTAACCAACCTAAATCCTTTGTCTTAATAAATATCAAAACCATTCCAATAAGTGCAAGAACATAAACAATAATTTTATCAAATGTTTTCATTGGTTTTTCTTTAACTTCTTTTTTAACAGGAAAAATTACTGTTAAAACACCAAAAATAATTGTTAAAACCAGAATATAATTTAGATTAATGAACTCTATTGCAACAAACTCATTAATTAATAATAAAATCAAGTAAAACACTAAAAATAATTGAAACAAGAAATTAACAATTGCTCTAAAATCATTTAGTTTTCTTATTTGCAGTAGGAATAACAAAAAAACTTTCTTCAAAAAATTATCTATCTTTTTAGATAGAAGTAAAAATAAATATAAAATTTTTCTGAAGAATTTAAATTTAGGAAGCTTAATTTTAGGTAATTTCATATTAGATTTCTTTGCAAGATTAATATTTTTTCTTTTTTTAATCTTAATCTTTCTAGGCTTTCTTTTCATTAATGCAGCTGTTCTTCTTAATAATCTTGGATCAGAAAAATATGCAATAATTAATAATAAGAAACTTATCAAAAGAAAAGGCCAAACCCTATTTTCTAATCCAGGAAATAAATAAGGACCTTTGAATAATGCAAATATCTGCAACCCTAAAATTGCTACAAATATCACAAAAAATGTTGATTTTTGATCATTAAGCCCCATAACCATCAGTATTTATACTAATTTTATAAAGTTTATTAATAATGCACTAGACAAATTAGGGAATAATATTTAAATTAATTAAACAATCACTAATTAAAATGGGGAAATCAATAAAATTATTTAATGATAAGAAAATAAGAGTTCAGTGGGATTCTGATAAAGAAAAATGGTATTTTTCAATAGTTGATGTTATTGCAGTACTTACAGATAATGATTTCCAAGGTGCAAGAAATTATTGGAAAGTTCTTAAATATAGGTTAAAAAAAGAAGGAAACCAGTCGGTTACAAATTGTAACCAACTGAAATTGAAAGCATCTGATGGCAAGGATTATAAGACAGATGTTGTTGACACAGAGCAATTGTTAAGGTTAATACAATCAATCCCTTCAAAAAAAGCAGAACCATTCAAATTATGGCTTGCAAGGGTTGGAAGAGAAAGAATCGATGAAACACAAGATCCAGAGCTTAGTATTGATAGAGCACTACAGACATATCTTAAAAAAGGTTATTCTAAAAATTGGATTAATCAAAGATTAAAAACAATAGAAATAAGAAAACAGCTAACTGATGAATGGAACAGGGTAGGTATAAAAAAACAAGAAGATTTCGCTATTTTAACCAATGAAATCACAAAAGCCTGGTCTGGAAAAAACATTAAAGAATATAAGATTTTAAAAGATTTAAGAAAAGAGAATTTAAGAGATAATATGACGAATCTTGAATTAGTCCTTAATATGCTTGCAGAAGCAACAACTAAAGAAATATCTGAAAAAGAAAATCCTTCAACTTTTAATAAAAGTAAAGAAATTGCAAAAGAAGGTGGAAAAACAGCAGGAGTTGCAAGAAAAAGAATAGAAAAAAGACTTAAGAAAAGTATTGTTAGCCCAAAAAATGCAAAAGAGATTCATTTTAAAGATAAAAAAAAGTTAATGAAAAAATAACAAAAATTGATTCACCTTAGCTCACCCTTATCCTCGCACTAAAATGAGGGGTATTTCGAATTCACATTATAGAATCAATTTTTGAACTTGCAAGAAGCTCATCTTTAACTTAAAAGTTAAAGTATGCAAAAATTCAAAATTTTTGAAATCAAAGATATTCGCAAATATCTTACAAATAAAGATTTTCAAAAAATAACTAAAAAAATTTTCTAAAAATTAATATAACCTCTCAAATAATGCACTAGACACCTTGAGAAAGTATATTTAAATATCTTAAAATTTCTTAATTTTATGAAAGAATTGGTTGAATATAAAATAAAAGATATAATTCATACAATTAGAGGAAAGCAAGTATTATTAGATAAGGACTTAGCTAAGTTATATGAAGTTGAAACAAGAACTTTAAATCAAGCAGTGAAAAGAAATAAAGAAAGATTTCCAGAAGATTTTATGTTTCAACTTACAGAAAAAGAAGTTGATCAAATGGTATCACAATTTGTGATACCTTCTAAAATGTATCTTGGTGGTTTTTTACCTTATGCTTTTACTGAACAAGGAGTTTCTATGCTCTCAGGAGTTTTAAGAAGTAAAAAAGCAATAGAAGTTAATATTAAGATAATGAGAGCTTTTGTGTCTATGAGAAAATTTATTATGAAAAATGTAAATATTTTTCAAAAATTAGGGCAACATGATAAAAAATTCATTGAGTATGATGAGAAATTTGAAAAAATCTTTAAAGCTATGGATACTAAAAAACCAAAACAAGGCATTTTCTATGATGGGCAAATATTTGATGCCTACAAGTTTGTTTCTGATTTAATAAGATCTGCTAATAAAAGAATAATCTTAATAGATAATTTTATTGATGACTCTATAATAACGTTATTTACAAAAGCCAAAAAAAGTATAAAAATTAAAATATACACAAAAAGTATCACTAAAAAATTAATGTTAGATATTAAAAAATATAATTTACAATACAATCAGATAGAACTTAAAAAATTCAGTAAATCACATGACAGATTTCTAATAATTGATGAACAAATCTACCACTTTGGTGCCTCATTAAAAGATTTAGGGAAAAAATGGTTTGCATTTTCAAAATTAAATATAAATGTTATTGATACAATTAAAAAAGAATTAAAATAATGGCAAAAGTAGAGTATTGGAAAATTAAAAATGAGTAAAATTATATAACAAAAACAAAAAATCTTATAAATAAATCTTGGTAAAATGTTGTTATGGAAAATGTCCTACTGTATTTAACAATGATTGCAGTTGTTTTATTAATTGGGCTGCTTATATCTATACTCTCGAGCAAATTAAAAATAAGCAATATGCTGTTATTAATCATAGTAGGCATAATAGCAGGCAGTATAACCCATAAGGGCTCTTCTTTGTTTCAGTTTCCACCTGTATTTATTGTTTCCATAGCAACTCTGGCCCTGGTTATGATTGTTTTTGATGGCTCTTCAAGAATGAAACTAAAAGAGTTAGGAGAAATGTCATATCGTGCTCTGGAAGTAACAGGTTTATACCTAGTTTTAAGTTTAATAATAGTTGGGGCTATTACATTATTCTTATTTTTTTCAGAATCAATAACAAGTAATAGTATTATTTTATCTTTAATTTTTGCATTTTTAATGATTGGCACTGATCCTGCAAGCATTTTTATTATGTTTAAAGATAAAACAAACAAATTATTAGAATTCTTAAAAGTTGAAGCAATTATCAACACCCCTGTTGTTGTTCTTTTTCCTTTTATACTTATAGAATTAGTAAAAGGAACCACAACCATATCTTTATTATCCCAGATAGGGCCCTTTTTACAACAAATAGTAACTGGCATAGGAACAGGAATTGTTGTTGGATTAATAATATTTAAAGTTATGAAAAAAACATATTCTCAAGAATATAGCCCTATAGCAATTTTAACTGCCACATTAATAACTTATGCAATAGCAGAACAATTAAATGGCAATGGAATTTTGGCTGTGGCAACATTAGGATTATTATTTGGTAATACTTATGTAAAAAATAAGTTTTTGCTGACAGAATTTAGTTCAACCTTATCCACATCTTTAGAAATACTGGTTTTTGTTTTAATAGGAACTGTCACAAAACTACCCTGGTCAGATGTATTGTTTTTTGCCAAAGCATTGATCATATTTGCAATTTTACTAATATGTAGGTATTTTGCATTACATATAACTTTCAAAGAAAAATATGATAAAAGACAATTAATATTTATGACATTAAATATGAGTAAAGGAATAGCAGTGGCTACTGCAATATTAACAATATCTTTTGTTGTAACACCTGGCATGACAACTCTTGTTAATCTAACACTTGTAACTATTATTTATTCTCTAATAACCTCTACTTTGGCAACATTAATTGGGAAAGATTCCTTAAAATTTGAAGAAGAGAAAGAAGTAGAAGAAACAAAATAATTATATCTTTAAATTATCTCCATCTGTCATTATTTTAATTCTAGATGATGGATAATTTAGTTCATTGCATAACTCTTTCATTGCTAAGGACTTTTCTTTTGTTCCATGAACAGGAATAATAAATTTTGGTTTAACCATTTCAACTAAGTCCCGAAGGTCTTCTCTTCCGGCGTGGCCAGAAACATGAACATCCCTAAAAATTCTGACTTTGTGTTTAGCAAGCTCTTTTTCTAATTTTTCACGATTAATAAAATTCTGTTCCACAGGGATGATTGCAGAAGAGAATATTACATGATCTCCAGGATGAAATTTTAACCAATTTCTATTAACAACTTTTCCAAGAACAGCTTGTGGTTCACCTTGGTGCCCTGTTACAACAAATAAGTATTTTTCAGGGTGAGATTCTTTTTGAAAAAACCTTTTAATCTGTGAACCATAAGTTACAATTCTACAATATTTAGAAAAATTTACTAATCCAATTTCTTCTGCAGCTTTAACATATTTTGTTAATGACCTACCCATAAGAACAATTTTTCTATTAAGTTTTCTTCCAAGAGAAATAATACTATTAAGACGAGCAATGTGGCTGGAAAAAGTTGTGATAACAACTGTCTTTCCTTTAGAATTGGTGCCAAGCATAACATCTTTAAGCATTTCTTTAGCAATTGTTTCGCTTGGTGTTTTTGTAGGAGAATCTGCATACAAACTATCAACTATAAGAGCTTTTAGTTTTTTTGACTTACCTATTTTTCTCAATGAATCATAATTTGGTTTATCACCCAATGTAGGGCCATTATCAAATTTAAAATCATTAGCATATAATATATCTCCATACTTTGTTTTAACAAGGATCATAACTGTGTGAGGAACAGAATGGGTCATATTAATAAATTCAATACTAAAATTATTAGAAACTTTAAATTTACTATTAGTTTCTTTAACAATTAATTTATTATTCAAGTGAATATCCTCATCATTAAGAATAGCTCTAAGAACTTCAATGGTGTAAGGGCTTCCGTATATAGGACAATTAAATCTATCAGCTAAAAAAGGTATAGCCCCCACATGATCAAGATGAGCATGGGTTACAAATATGCCTTTTACTTTGGGCCATAAATTCTTAATCTTATTAATATTAGGCACGGCATTATGTTTAATTAAATCTTCACCACTAATCCTTTGATTCATATCTTCATCATTAGTGTAATTAATATAGTTCTCCATATGAAGCCCTAAATCTAGGATAATAACTTCA
>Ga0222697_1000873_pt1 | contig 12339 bp, 20 predicted proteins | sample AntAcemetage1402_FD_179835 | JGI IMG/M metagenome (GOLD analysis project Ga0222697, IMG submission 179835) | Saline water microbial communities from Ace Lake, Antarctica - #1402 | ecosystem: Environmental > Aquatic > Non-marine Saline and Alkaline > Saline | place: Antarctica: Ace Lake... | reverse complement strand
TCTTTAATACTCGCCGTACAGACCACTAACACTGACCGTGCGCCTACCTGTTGGCAGGCATGGATCCCTTGCGCTGTCTTCCCGGTCCCAACATCATCAGCTAACAGTGCTGAACGGGATCGGGATAGGAAATCCACGCCTGTCCGTTGGAACGGTTCTAATAAAGGATATGTGTCCTTAACTATTTTCATTTAGCCTTCTTGCAGTTAACCCTTACCAGTTTGAACAATGCCCAGCTTTTCCCTCTGTCACGTCTTCCATTTGGATGATCCAGTTGGGCTATCGCTTGTGTGTGATCAAAAGCATATCGTCTTATGTCACATTCGTTTTTGCTGTCCATAACCATCCATACATATTTAGCTTTTCCCCTACCCATCATTAGCCTCCACTTTTACTGGTCTTACATATTTTATACCACTCAAACTCGGTTGTTTTTTCCATCCTGTTAATTTAAGCGCTGATGCTATCCGGCGCTGATGCCATGTATTCATGGACTGCAAATTACCACCAATTACGTTCCTGTATATGTGTTGTGTAGTAGTCTCTCCTTCCCCAGGATTGGCTGCGGACCATTCAGATACTATCCACATCCAAGGATCATCTGCTAATCGTGCATTGGCCTCTTCTTCCCCTTCCTTAGCCATTTCGTATGGCAACATCAAACTCTCGCCTTTCTTATAGCACACCACTGCTTCTGCTAATAGTTGTTCTCGGTCCCGTTTCAGTCCTTCAAGATCAAAACTGGTACAGAGCACTGGCCAGAACCGTCTGTTACCTGTGGTATCTGTCAAGTACCCCACATCATCCGGGTTGATCGTGCCTATAAAAATACATTGACGTGGGAACCTCTGCCGAGCCCGAGCGTAAGGTAACCGTACATCATCTTCCCGGCGCGAAATAAAATTTTTGAGTCTATCGTTGTCCGTCTTACGCGTAGTGATCATTTCGGAAAGTTCAATCACCCATTTTGAATGAATATAGGGGATACAATCTTTATCCTGCGGGTTTATAGGCGCGTCTCCGTACCATTCACCACCCAGAATATCACATGTGGTGCTCTTACCTATGCCCTGGGCACCTTCGAGTACCAAGACATAATCAAACTTACATCCCGGGGAATATATCCGGGCGGCCATAGCACATAAAACTTTCCGGCCTATCTGTTGTACCAGGGGACGATCCGCGGATCCACAATATGTTTTGAGCCAGTTATCAATGCGCGGAACGCCATCCCATTTGTATGACTCGAGCATGTCTTTAATTGGGTGATGAACATTCCCGGCGGCTACGTTATCAACTGCCTTCCACACGATAGGTGTAGGAAAATCGACGTGAAATATATCATCCAAGTGTAGCCGTATGCTATCCACTTCCCTGTCATCTACTGCATTGTATCTGTTAATCCGGTTCTTTTCCCAAGGCACATGCCCTTTGATCTCAAGCCGTTCGTTGAATGCGTTATAAGTAAACATGCCTTTAATACCTATCTCATGCTGTATCATTAGTTTGCAATTCTTTAGGGTCTTAGCGTAAGCTCCACCTTTTGTTTTTACGAGTCCTATCTTCCACGCGGTTGGATCTTTTATGTTACTCATGTCGGGCAATACAACTGCGGGATCTCGGGTACCCGGCGGGGCTTCATTATAGTTGTATGCGTTTGATACTTTGCGTTGGAGTTCATTAAGTTCCCACATTGGCTGGCATTTAGGATTGTAATGCTTCGCCATAAGATCAAAAGTTTTTTGCATAGTTAAATTAAAATCTCGACCACGGCAGGCAGTCTTATAAGTAGTTTTATCCCCGCTTTCCCCTTCAATAGCAATCGGCGCCAGTTTATCAAGGTAGTGCACAAAGCGTTCAATATTCTGTTGGGTGTCCGGGACCCCTTTGAAATTTGCTTCGCCCAGATCAACGACTTTGCGTTTGATAATATTGAGCAGGCCACCTGGAGCATCCACTTGGCTGAAAGGCATAGTTAAAAAGCTATACGCTTTATCCTTAACAATGGATCCAGGGCCAATAACGTAGGCACCTTCAGACAAGAAATCCACACCCGGAAATTCTTTAAGATTTTTTCTGATCTTAAACTCCGGTGATTTCCTTAAATAGATATGAAGCCCATTATTCCCGGTACGTACGATTGTCGCCAGCTTTTCAATCTCCTGGAGTGTAGACACCTGAGTTTTTAACTCACTCCATACCGCCCGACCTTTCATGTTCCGGGGATCCAAGTCGATCACTAAATCATCAGCTTTAAGTTTAATGCCGTACTGTCCGTACGGATATTTCATACTGTTCGGAGCAGGATCAATTACCGCCTTCTTCCAACTAAATCCTTTGATAGGAACTTTATTTTCAGTCGTAGCGAAAGTAGCATATCCCGCGCGAGCATACGCCTCAACACATTCAATTAGTGTTGAAGGGGTTTTTGCTATTTTCTGTGGCATGGCATTTCACTCCTTCGATAAAGTTTTCGATGTCTTCTCTAAGAAACCGTTTACGGCAACCGACTTGATAGTACGTCAGCTTATTTTGTTTGCAGTACCGGTTTATTGTTACCGGATGTACGCCCAGAATTTCTGCCACTTCTTTCATAGTTAGGAACTCTCGCATTTTGTCTCACCGCCTTTTTCTTTTTAATAGGTTGACTCATTTTGAAATCGTTACGTTTGACCCACGCGTTAATTTCTTCTCTCATGCCTGGCATAGTTATTCCTTTAGTATATTACACTGTTAGCAAAATATTCACACCGACGAAACCAGCTATTTATTATTTGCTGAACTCTTGCCGTAGATATTTTATGTTTTTTGGCTATTGTTTTATACGGGAGGCCAGTCTTGAGTCTATCAGATAAAATCTCTACATCTCGGGAGGTATACCTTTTTCTGCTTGTGAGTTTATTCACGCTCGACCAATAAGATAACGGACTTACGCTGCCCTTTAGTTTAAATCCATGATTTGATAGAAAGAGTACAATCTCGTACATCCGTTTCTTGCCAAAACATTTTATCTTCAACAGATCAATCTCCGTTTTCTCTAACAATTGTTCAATAGAATTGATGCCATTTTCTGATAAGGAATTTGCTGTTCTTACTGAAAAGTTTTCTAAAAATCGCATATCACTCCTTTATAGTCGTTGTCCCGTGCGCATGCGCCGGGTTGCCGTACCATTTCTCTCCGGCGGGTACGTCTTTAGTAACAACAGATCCCGCACCTATCATCGCGCCTTCACCAACAGTAACGCCGGGCAAGATTATAGAGGCCATGCCTAGCATCGCACCTTTCTTGATCAGAATATCGCCCCACTCTTTCCGAGACGATGGCGGGTACTTGTCATTACTGAATGTAACCTTCGGCGCTACAAATACATCGTCCTCGATCGTAACACATTCCGGGATAAAACATTGGCCGCCTATGCGGACGTTGTTACCAATAACTACGCCTTCACCGATCTCGGTAAACTGCCCGATCGAACATCCTTTACCTATCTTTGCGGACGGGTAAATATTACATGGTTCCCAAACTTGTGTGTTCCTTCCTATATTATAGGCTTCACGAAGTAACGGCGTATCATTCTGATTAAGTAACAATTCCATATCTTCAACAGTACAGTGACCACCAACAAACCCAGCGAAAGGAAACAAGAGCGGTTGACTCAACTCACGTTTACCTAAAATACTTAACCCCTCGTTACGTGTCTTCTCAAAATCTGTTACTGCGCTATGATATGGTACGTCAAACTTCGCGCAGATCGCTTCCTGTTCTTTAGCAAACGCGATATACACGCCGTACCTGGATAGTGCTAACAACTTCGCAAGTTCAGTTACCTTCGTGTCCGGGAGCGTCTTACACTCGATCCCTGCGTCATAAAAATAACCGCCAAGCTCTTGTGCTTCATAAAATAGTCCGCCGTCAAAGGATATGTATTTACGATAGACGCGCAATCCCTCTTTCATGTGCGGGTGTTTACCCCGTACTGGCGAGTGAAACATATCACATTTACCTTTTAAGCCGATCCGTTCCGTTGTTCCTACCGGGACACTACTATGTATGATCGTAAATTTTGGTACCACTATCTTTATGTAATCCAGGACAATTTTTTCAAACGACGTTGACCAGGGGATACAGATATGGAGTAGATCCAGGCCAACAGGTATATCTTCCCCATCCTTTATGTCGTATTTCAAAACCTTCTTCCCGTACTTCTCTTCAAGTATTTCATACAGCGCACTGCCGATCTCCCCGGTACCTACCACCAGACTGGTTGGTACTTCGATTTTTATCATGTCATTCCTCCCATTTGTTTTTCTTCAGAAAATATTTTACGTTCTTCAACCAATTTTTATTTAGTCCGCGCGGATCGTTGTCTGCGCCTAACGGGCAATACCGGGACGCAAGAAATTCAAGATATGTTTTGAAAATTTTGTCCCCATAATCTGCGTAGCGTTCGCGGTTGTTACGCACGGTGTTATAACAGATCCGCCGTGCTTCTGCTGGCGTGTCGTAAGAGACTGATCGGATACCATAAAGGTAAGTTGCCTGATCTCCGCCTTCAGCAAGATAGATAGCATTTACAATTTGGTCATTAGTGTGGTTATGGTTGAAGAATTGGTTGTGGATACCAAATGCAATATAGATAGCACAAAGTATGATGATGGTTTTTTTCATCTATGTCCCTATTGTAGAATTATGTGGTTGGTGATTTGAAAATAATCTAATGTCATGGATACAAATATACACTACCAGACCCCTGTTGTCAAATTTTATTTTCACTTAAATTGACGGACGTTATGGAGTAGATCGATCGATCACCCCACCTATTTATTCTGTTAACTAACTTCCAGTTCCCATTGTCCATATTCCAGTATCCAATCCAACCGCGCTTGATCGTCCGGGAGCGTGGCTAAAAACTCGTAGATGTCCTCGTACGGCGTGTCCTTGCCGTCGTCCTTAACGCCGTCATAATCAATATCGTGGTAGCTGGCAAGTTGTTCCATACATTCCTTTTTTGTACCATACTCCTCGCCGTCCGCAAAATAGCGGTAGTCAAATTGTAGATCGCGGATAACGTACGTGTCCGTTAGGACGTACTCAAGGGCTTCAATCCAGCCTACATTGATGTCCTGTTCACTGCGGTCATAAAACTCCGCGTCTTTCAGGTCTTCCAACGTCTCGCGTATTGCCTCTTTGCTTTTCATGGCGTCTTCTCCTTCGGGTTTTGTGTTTCTTTCGGTATGCTTTTTCAAATTCTGTATTGTAATACTGGTATAGGCTCAATAGATCGCGCATGTCGGTGGTAGGAAAAACACAAGCGTGTATTTGGCAAGTATCACTTTCAATCTCACGTATAAATTGCTTCAAATACGGGTTTCCGGCGTACTTGAGACGCCGGAATGAGTATATGTCCTTGTCATCAATACCAACTTCATTCCAATGCTCAATAATACTGGTGCATTCTTCGTCTTGCCTTGTCTTCTTTTCTACAATAAACATGGCATACTCCCGTGGTTATTCCGGCACGTTCCCGGATACTACGTTATGGACTTCAGTATAAAGCTCGTCATCCTCGTCACTGTCCGGGTTCAGTCCGTACTTGGCGCGCACAACGTCCATTACCTCGTTTGTTATTCCGTCGATCTTAACAAAACGTCGTTCTTTCGCATCTTCCACGTCTCTGATCTCAACTACCTCGTCAACGTGCAATCCATCAAAACTCTGCCGGCACCAACCCAGTTCCGTCTCAATAAACGCTTGCGCGTCATCGTGATATTCAGCATACTTGGGTTTCTTCTCGTCATCGTTGATAATGACTTTCAATTTCACTTCAAATACTCGTTCCATGGCTCCCCCTTCCTTAATATAAGTGTTCCCCTCATCAGTACGCCGGGAACAACCCGGCGCAGACGCCCGCAGGACGGGCGTTTCGGGAGTATCAATACATACGTCCGTCTTCGTGAAACTCGTACTCGTTGGAGTCACAACAGTCCGCAAACTCTTCGTCCGTCATACGATATTCCAATATGGAATATCCATAATTCTCCAACTTGGTACATATACCGCGGTATAGATCAATAAACGCAGACAAGGCTTTATCATCTCCAACCGTGTCTTCCTCACCCAGCGTCTTTTCAAACTCGAAGTCAACGCTTCGTGAATGGTAATACTGCCCCGTGTGCTTTATGTGCGCATAAAATCCGGCGTGCTTAAACGTCCCAGTAAAACATGCGCCGTCACCCTGACACCATGATAATGAATATTGAATTTCCAGTCCGTCCACGGTCTCAATCCCCGCTTCAGTCAACTGGTATTTCAACTCTTCCTTCATGTCCTCTTCCAGCCATGGATAATCTTCATGTTCGTACCATGCGCTGATCGCCTTGTCCTTCGCTTCCCGGCTCAACTCTTCAAACTTGTATACTTTGTATACGATTGTGTCCTCTCTCATAATTTCCTCCTCTTGTTGTTTACAACTTGTCAATGGCGCACTGTATGCCCTTTAACATGGACTGTATGTGCTCTGCCTTTGCTTCCTCATTCCCCGCAACCGCTATGATCCATTCTCCGGCGTTCTGTAACTCTTCGATAATCTCTTTTGTTGACATAACCTCTTCCACTACTCCGGCGTCGTCTTCCATGTATTCAAACTCCATGGAATGCACTTCCCGCCCTTCCCACTTACATTTTTGACACGTTACGGGATAGTATGTGCCCTCAATTTCAAACGTGCTATACTCCAAATCATCATGCCCGCATTTGGGACACTGCCCACTTACACCGTCATTTTTGTATTCCATGCTATTTTACCCCCGTTTTGGTATTTCCGGCGCCCTGTACTGCCCTGTACTGGACTTTTGATCGTGGCGCCTTGTGTTTCCCTCATCAGTACGGACGGAACAACCGCCCGCAGACGCCCCGCAACAAGCGGGACGTTTCGGGAGTAAATTATTCGTCGTCTTCTATCTCCTCGATGTATTTAACTATGCCCGCCAGTACGGCACGTGCAATCTCCATGATATATTCGGCTTGTGCCATGGTTAATAATTGAAAACCGTCCGTGACTCCGCATGCTTGCGCTTCTTCAAGATAAGATACATTCCTATTATCTGAATGAAGCCATGCGGTCAGATCTGACGTGTATACGTCGGTTTCAATTTCGTACATTCTATCACTTGCTTCGTCTTCTGTTGCGTCGTCGTCCATGTCCGCCAACGCTGATAATATGTCATTGATACGTTCATAAATATCGTCGCTGGGCATTCTATCCAAATGTGCGCCGTGAATGATGTCACTTTGCCACTCGATACGCTCTTTCAACGAATAATAGATACTCCCGTCGTCCCGCTTGCCCCGCTCCATGTTGTCGTACATGGCGCTTGCTACACTTGCGATTGTTGCCTTCATAATTTCCTCCCGTGTTTGTACTCATCAATTACAACGTCATCGTACCCATTGTCCTTGTATCCCCTTGCTACTTCTTCGGCTTCTTCTTTTGTCAATAGATTGTCATTGACTTCTGTACCACCCACCCAAACGGTGTATTTCTTTGACGCTTCCTTCTCAAACGCTAAACAAACAAGGTGTTCAAGCTGGTATAGCGTTTCCAACGTGTCACAAAATGCGTTAGTCCAGCCGTCCAGCATGCCGTCGTTCACATTCTCCGCCGTGATACCTTGCTCTTTCATTCCTTCCTTGATAGCTTCGACGTCATACACGTGACACATGTTTTTCTCGATAACCGCTTTCAATGTGTCAATTTCTTTGTTGCTATGCTTTATTATGTCCTTTAGCATTTCCGCTTCCTCTTTCAACTCTTCCAAATCATCAATAACAGCGTCGTACCCGTGGCAGGTACATTCCCCGCCGTCCCCGCCGTTCTCTTCGTCCGCTTGGCATACGTGGGCATCATCGTCCCGCAACGCCCGCACAGCTTCTTGTATCTCTTCGATACGTTTCATATTTTCCTCCCGTGTTAGTCTCATCAGTACGGGCGCACACTACGCCACGCAGACCGCCCGCAGGCGGTTTCGACTTATTTCTCTAACAGCGTTGTGAACGTCCACCCGCAAAGCGTCATAAATACGTCATCAATCACCGCTTGCTGTTCGGGCGTTGCCCTTCTGAATGTATGTTCCAGTCTGTTTGATTTCTTCTCGTTGGTTTCGTCATCAGTTAATACTTCCTCAATAAACACTTCCATTAAGTTGGTAGCCTTGACACCGCAGTCCTCACACGTTCCCGTGTCGCAGGCGTCACAACGGCACGAACCGCAAGCCTTGCATTTTATTTCATCGTTGGCACAATCGAGTATTGCCCCGCAATAATCGCATGTGACTATTATTTCTTCTCTTGCCATGATAATTCCTCCCGTGTTGTGTTTTGACAGTCGTTATGATGTTATTTATTTCTTCCCCTCTCCGTGTTGTGTAGTCTCATCAGTACGGGCAAATACCCGCAGACCGCCCGCAGGCGGTTTCGACTTATTTCTCAAGTTTTCCTGTTGTATAGTAATTCGATAAAGTCCTCATCAAGTTGACTGGCGTTTCCTGCCGTTTCCCATAATTCCTGTATCCACACATAAAAATCTGTTTTCAATGTGTTTTTGTGGTCTTCACGCTCAACCCATTCGCAGTCAAACACTGACGGAAAGTGCTCCCCGTGTCCGTGCGTTGTGTGTATTCTTCCACTGCTCCCAGCGTGTGACGGCTTCGCCCAGCCCGTGACGGTGGCGCCTTCGTCGCCGACTACATCGCCGACTTTGACGGCTTCGCCCGTCTTCGTGTGTATCAATCGCATAATATTTCCTCCCGTTGTTGTGTCCTCATCAGTGCGGGAACATACCCGCAGACTTGAGCCTTGATCAAGGCTCAAGTTTCGGACTGGGTTAACTTCTGCCTTCACGTTCGACAATTTCCGCTTCTGTACTTTTGCGACACGCTTCGACAAAACGCACAGTGTTAAAGGCGGGATTGTCTCCGCTCAACTGGTAAGCAAGCATTGTTGCAAAATCAGAAAGCACGGATTGTTTGATATTCTCTACCGCTTCCGCTCCGTAGGTTTGCGAGTGTTGCGAGTCCCGCGCGGATTTGTTGTCTCGCCTGTCCTTGATTACATGGGCAATCATCACATACGTTTTTCTTGATAACATGGTTTTTCCTCCCGTTTGGTGTTGCGTTTGTGTTTGTTTGTTGCTTAAAGTAGAATAAAGATACCCTATAATATTACACTATGTTTGTTATGTTGTCAAGTGTTTATTATGTCTTTCTTGTCTTTTAGTATAACCCATGAGAGGGAGAGTGTGTAAAGACTTTAAGTATTGATTTTTATAGTATATATAGGAGTGTAGGGTACACTGTCGAAACTCTACATTCTAAACATTCATATTTTGTATTTTGTAAAGTCTTTGGAGTTCCCCCTTATGTGTTATACTATTCTGCAAACACGACAAATCTAACATTACCCATAATGACGAGTTTGTCCACCGCTTGCCGTGGTGCGTGGGTCATCATGCCACGGGTCACCGCTTGCCGTGGGGCGTGGGGCGTGGGGCGTGGGCAGGCGTGGGGCGGGGCGCACCACCATACGTATGAGCGTATGATGTTCTTATTCTACCATAACTACCTATGCTCTTGCTGTTATCCTACCATAACTACCTATGCTCTTGCTGTTATCCTACCATAACTACCTATTGTGTGTTCTTAATGTATGTACTACTACTCAAGCTACAAACATAATGATGTTTTTTACCCCCACCCCCCTTCTGTAAAAGTGACGTACGAACCCTCTACTACCGTACGCTACGGATAAAATAGTATATTATCTCTCCACATACTCACCCACCCACAAACACAGTCGTCATGGTGTAAATAAAAAATTCCAAAAAAATATAACACCCCCACCCCCTTTTTTCTTCTTGACAATAGATGAATACGTGATATACTTTTTATATGAAGATGACAAAAAAATGTAAAATACATGGAGAGCATTCAAATTGGCGCAGGCGGAAACCCCCGTCAAATAAGGCAAAGGGGAAAGGTTGGCGATCTGAATGTCGTTTCTGTATCCAAGAAAGAAGAAAGGGTAAGCGACACACTAAAAACTATGCTTTGATTAAACAGTACGCCGGAGAAGAGCTTGCAGAAGAATATGCAAACACCCCCAATGCCCGGATGGCTAATTTTCTATACCAAGGAAAAGGAGTCACATTACCTATTTCTTTATTTCAAGGAATATCAAAGAGCGCTCGGTATAGGCTTTCCTGTCTTGGAGCCGAACGGCTGACATCTTTTTTATATTCTCCCACCTGCGAGGAATGTGGTTTGGAGGATTCTAACCGCAGTTTTTTTGAGATACACCATATTGTGCCCCGGGAGTTTGGTGGTACAAACGAGGAAGACAACTTGATCATCTTATGCCCAAACTGCCACCGGCGAGCACATTTAGAGATTGGGAAGAGGATAGGGCCTTTTTCTTTCAAAAAAATTTGACAAGTCCTATAATATAATGTATATTTAACTCATAAGACATTCTTTCGTATATCAACCCAAGGAGGAAAAGACATGACAGAGACATTGACTCAACCAACAACCGCGCTGAACAAGGCAGAGGATTTACACGACTATCCTTTCCTGGTCAAAACTTTAGTGACGTTCACTATGACAAACGCGCAGGGGATCGAAGAGAAAAAGAAAGACGAAGTAGTATTTAAGTTAGATGCTGCTTCGGCGCGCATGCCGTGGTATGTTTTGCGCAATTACTCCGTACCAAAATTTCTTACCAAAAAGTACGGACCGTTTGAAGTTGCTTGGCAACGCATTTACGAAATCAAAATCCTCAAACTTATCAACCGTCAGAACCCAGAAAGTATCGAAGAGATCCCGCTAAGGGTAATGACACTCTCACAGTTAAGTTCCTATGTTGAGAGATGGGAACTGGGTGTACCGGTAAAAGAGTTTTATTCAGTTGAGAAGGCGAGAGAGATGGTTGCCTTACGTCAACAGGATGAGAAGGGTTATGAGAAACATCTTGCTGAGTATCGTGAAGGCAAACTAAGATCGTTCCCTGAACTTGACAATATGAGAGGGGATAAAGAAGTAGCGACGGCGGATACCGCAGAGTTCGAGAAATTGGAAAGCCAGGTACCGGCACCCGAGGCGAAGAAGAAAGTTGAGCCTTCAGCGGTAGTTGCGCCTGAAGAGTTCCCGGACACAGGGGATCAGCCGGCGGCGGTGGGCAATCCGTTCGCGGGAGTGTAAGGAAAAAATATGGGGGCTGTAGGCTTGTCGATCATTTGGTAAAGCGTTGAGATCTCTACTGAATGGTATGAGACATTAACGGGAGTCGAATGATGCCTACTCAAACCCTCCCCCACCATAAATAGGAGAAAATAAAAGAATGACAAACCCGTTTGCGCCAGCAGTGATAGAGAAAAAAGAACTGACTGATAAAGATATTTACTACAACGAGATAGACGAACGTGGGAACGTAGGTAAATATAAAATCGAGTCGGGTGTTCCCGTGAAGGTAGCGGATCTGGGGAACATAAAGGCGTTCTATAACCGCGCGTTAGCGAGAGCGGCGTTAATGACTACAGAAGATGTGATGGAGTTAGATAAAGGGGAATTAACGCATCTGGAACTTGCGGCGATAGCGTTAGCGGGGAATGCGGCGGCGGGGGATTTGAAAGCGACACAAGAGTTATCCGATAGACTTGTAGGTAAAGCGAAACTAATATCCGAGTCTACTAATCTTAACGTCACGATAGATGACATCTTGAATGGGGTTGAGGCGCAAGGCGCGGTAATAGAAGGAGAAAAATAATGACGGTACAGAAAAAAGGTGATTGTGGAAAACAACCTCTTGTAGGCAAACCCGGAGATCTTAAACCCACCCGTGGTGGTGGTGGTGGTAATCAGACAATATCTGGGCAAGGTCTTGGCGGGCGCAGGCCGGCAGGCAGAGGCCGCAAATAGATGTTCAATGATATTTATATCAAGTTTACTGGCGGCGTGGCGGTTGCAGTTATCCTTCTTGTCGTAGGATGCGCGCTGTCCTTGACATGGGAAGTCACCAAATTTATTTTTAAGGCGGTGATGATGTGTCTGATGCGAAACTGAAGATTGATCATTTGAGGACTGCTCTTCCGGAGTATGCGGAAAAGTTTATTCGTATCCGACCCAAGTACGGCGGGAAAGCGATACCTCTGGTCTTCAATGAAGCGCAGATGATGTTACACCATTTCATAGAGGACATCAAGAATGCGGGTCAACTGGTTCGGGTATGCGTCGTAAAAGGACGTCAACAGGGAGTCAGTACATATACGGCGGCCCGCTTCTTGCACC
>Ga0222697_1000872_pt1 | contig 12346 bp, 15 predicted proteins | sample AntAcemetage1402_FD_179835 | JGI IMG/M metagenome (GOLD analysis project Ga0222697, IMG submission 179835) | Saline water microbial communities from Ace Lake, Antarctica - #1402 | ecosystem: Environmental > Aquatic > Non-marine Saline and Alkaline > Saline | place: Antarctica: Ace Lake... | reverse complement strand
CAATATCATTTTACAGACTTCCGAAATATCAAATCAATTTACCAAAAAAATCAAACACACAGGAACACATAAGGTTGCAGGTTAACCATGACAGGCTACACACCAAAACAACCTACCCACTATCAATTTCCGTATAAACACATGCTGGCCGATTTCGAGGAGCAGGTTAAACAATACAACGACAGGAGAGAAATTAACCCCAACTACATTATTATTAATCCGGAAGATGAAGAAAGCCTCGTACACGAAATGCAGCTCCGGAAAATGTTACCTACCAATCGTGTTCCGGGCAAACTCCAGTACCAGGGCATCCGTATAATCCAAAGCACAGATATGCCCAAAAGCTTCTTCGATGTGGCAGGGAACTAACTGTCCGCCGCCAGGCGGTTTTAAATTATCGGAGCGAAGCGTAGATACCATATATTTCCTTATTCTTAAATCCTCATTCAAAATTTTAAATTCATATTTTTTCCCTTTCCCCCGAACCCCCTTTAATGAAATATTTGGGAATGGGTTTTTGGTGAATTTTTACCATAAATACAAATTTTATAACTAAAGATTTAGTTAGTGTGGTGTTTTTATGAAATCAAAAATATATCAACCCGTTCGTTCTCAGGTGCTTGTATTTTTTTAGGGTAAAGTTTAATTCCTGAAAATTATTGAGGCATAAAACCTACCTACATTACCTACATTAGTGAAAGTAAAACAAGGTAAATACTTATAAATTAATAGTTTAATATATAGGTTACAATCTGTAAGTGTAGGTAGTTGTAGGTAAATAGGGGGGTGCTTGTAGGTAAATAGGGGGGTTTTGTAGGTCGATTTTGGCGACTTCGAAAAACCGACCTACAAACAGGGGTGTAAAAAAGCATTTACCTACAGCCAACTAATTATATTACAGTATTTTACATAGGATGTAGGTAATGTAGGCAGGTTTTTCATGTGTGGTCTAATTTATTTTTCGGCAAAAGAAAAAAAGTTTTTTTCTTTGTTTATAAGCAGTTATATTTTCCGGTTATCGGAATATTTTCTATTTTTATGGCGTTACTTGTTTTGGTGTTATTTTAATGAATAGCACCCATGAAGCAAACTCCGAAAAATGACCTGGACACCAAGCCCAAAATTACCTTTAACCTTGATCCAGTCCTCATAAATTTTTGTCGGTATATATTTAAAACCCCACCTTACCAAAAATATATTATACTTAACCGCCGCGAAGATATTGGCAAACTAATTTTTTCGCACATCCAGAGCGGCGATTTTAAACCCGAACGGCCTTTTATAAAACACCCTGTTACCTTTATTTTACCAATACCCAACGAGAGACATGGTTATTGGTTACGGTTCAGGCATATTTTTATACCTATCTGGGTAGAAGAAAAATTTGCCGATGCCATTGAATATGAATTTAAATGGTGGGTGCGCGAAAAATTCAGGTTAGGTTATGAAGAAGAAGGATGGGATCAGAAAACAATTATTTCAGCAATTCTCCGGGGTTTGAATATTAGGAACAATGCAATAAATTCTGATACAATTAAAAAAATTGACTACCGGAACCGCAGAAAAGACGAACAGAAAAAGTTTAAAAAGCTCTGTGGCGATGAATTGGCGGATATTTAAAAATATTTTCTGTAGGAAAATGTAAAAAACAGCGACATTATCCTTCAAATGACTTGAAGGATAATGTCGAAAAAATAGAATAAGATGGACACATTTGAAGGCCAAAACTGGGGTGTATTAAAAACGGTAAAAGTAATTGAGTTATCGAAACTCAGTTTTTCGGAATTTCAAAATCCAATCGATTTTGATGATATTTCGATCGATATCGGGTATGATTTTGAAGAAATACCCCATATTTTTGAAAGTGCCGGTTTTTCTGATTTGGAAGGAAGAGAAAGTGGGAATATGGTTTTTAATAAAAAAGTAGGATTAACAATCCCAAAATTACGGACTGAATCTTCAGCTTTCCTAAAAACCTACGAAAACCGCAAACTTGCTTTGCTTGTAACCGATATGAACGACGAAAGCCATTTGGTTTACCCGGTACGGATGTCGCGCCAGCGCAACATACCGGGGCAGGCCTCCGGCTTAAATGCTACCCGTGTTGAATTTACAGGGCAGTGGAATGGCGAATCGCCAATAGTAACCAACGTTACATAGCCCGCAAGTCCTTTATTTTAGGGTAATTCGGTTGTATAGTTGTGGTGTAAAATACTGCAATTTTATTATGAATTACCAATTAGCATCAGCAATACGCAAAAACAAATGGGCAATAGAGACCCAATTTGCAATGAACAGTGCCGGGTTGATAGCCGATATTCTTTCTGGTAATGTTGAAATTCAGGACCGTGCTGAAGAAGAGGATAAACCGCTGGCGGTTTCGCTAGATGCCCGCAGACAAAATTCACCAAACGGTAATTATACTTTTTGGGATTGGGACAATGCCCCCGAAGGATCTGTCGCCTTAATAAAATTACAGGGAACATTAATGAAAAACACCCAGTCGTGCGGACCCGTTGGCATGGCTGTAATTGGCGAAAGAATTAAGGAAGCCGATAAAAACCCAAATTTTATAGGAATCCTCCTGCAAATAGATTCTCCCGGGGGAACAGTTGACGGTACCCAGACCCTCGCAGAAATTGTAAAAAATACTCAAAAGCCGATAGTTGCATATGTTGATGGATTAATGGCCAGTGCTGCCCTATGGGTAGGTTCTGGTGCCAACGAGATATTTGCATCAACAGCCGACGACGAAGTGGGTTCGGTAGGTGTATTAATGAGTTTTGTTGATATACAACCCTATTGGGAGAGCCTCGGTTTTAAATTTCACACTGTTACCGCTAGCCAAAGCACCGAGAAAGTAAAAATGTGGGAAGACCTTCGTGCCGGTAAGTATGACGAATATAAAAAAGAATTCCTTGATCCAATTGCCCAAACATTTATTGACGCTGTAAAAGAAAACCGCCCAGGGGTTACAGAAGAACACCTTACCGGAAAAATATTTCTGGCAAAAAATTCATTAGGAGTTTTTGTCGATCGCATCGGCAAATTTGAAGAAGTAATTGACCGGGTTTATGAACTATCAGAAACAAACAATCAAGCCCAGGGCAGTAACAGCCAGGCAAATAATCAATCACAAATAAAAACAGAGATGAAACAGTTTAAAAATGTAAATGCTGCTTTGGGGGTCGAATCGCTTGAAGCAGTTGACGAAGCTGTGAGCCTGAACGAAACACAGTTAGAGGCCCTCGATTCTTCGTTGGGCGAAGACCCCTCGGCAGAGGTGCAAGCCCAACTCGACACTGCCAATACCACTGTTGGCGAACGTGATGCCACAGTCACTAATTTGGAAGGCCAGGTAGGAACGGCCAACAATACTATTGCTGAACGCGACGACACTATTGTACAATTAAACCAGGAAGTTGCCAGCCTGAAAGCCGACCCAGCCGACCAGGGTGCACAGGCAATTACAAAAACCGATGGTGGTGGAAAATCTACCAAAGGCAAAGCCATTTCTGATGGCCACGATAATCCTTTCGATGCGCTCGAAGATGTTGCACAAGAATACTTGGGAAAATCATTAAACAATTAATAAAATGCCAGTAGTAAATATTACATCATTACAACGCGCAGCCGAAAATTATCAGAAAGATTTTATGTTGCTGCCTTATGCAATGCTTATTCCTACCTTGAAAGAGTTAAAACTCAATATGCTTGAGGTTGACAATAAAGACATTGTTATTGTGAAAGAACGTGCCGGTGGTGCCGCAAGGCCTTATGTTGCCGGAACACCTAATTACAAAGGTGAAATTTCGCGGTTATTGGAACGCGAATTGCAAACTTACACCGCAATTGCCCCTATCAAGGACAATATTACCAATTACAAAACAAAACGTGTTTTGTACGATGCCGCCAAAGACAAAGTGAACAACAAAACCAAGCAACACCCGCTTGAACGTGATATTATTGCCGACGTTATTACAACAGTTGGTGAAGATATTATCGATTGCCTGTTCCACGCCACCCGCGATGTAGCCGACCAAACCCCACAGGGTATGGCCAATGGTTACAATACCTTAATTGACACACTGGTTGCTGCCGGTAGTATTACAACCGGGAAGGGAAACCTTGTTGCATGTGGAAGTCTTGCTGCCCCGGCCACTGCCACCGACCTTACTGCATTTAACAGCATGAAAGCCTGGTTACGCAATATCGACCATAAATGGCGTAACAAACAGGTGGTATTATATATACCTTACGATTCGATGTACCATGTGAAAGATGCACTGGAGAACAAAAAAACATCGTACAAAGACGTGAGTTTTGCCAACGTGCTTACACAGTTGCGCGAAGACTGCGGAATACCAAACCTGCAAATAGTTTCGCACTATGCATTGGGAACCGGCGATCGTTTAATGCTTACCGAACCGGGTAACTTCGATTTGGGCATGAACACATTTAGCGATGTTGGATTTGTACAGGTACGCGACCCATTTGAAGATGCCAACGAAATTCAGTTCTGGAACCAATTTGATATTGGGATGCGGATTAAAAACCTTAACAAACGTGGATTTATGATCTCCGACGGTAGTGTAGCTGCCAACTCATTGAGTGGAGATTACGATACTTCAGGTTAATATTAAATTCTTAAATCTATTATCATGAATTTTGAAGCAATAGAATTTCCTGAAGGACTGGCCAACCTGGGCGGGTTACGCCCAATAGGCTATTATGGTTTTGTTGGAGATGTTTCGGTTTTTCCTGAACTTGCTGCCGACCCTGCAACATTGGATGTTGCCAGTGTAATTGCTGGCAATGTAGTTATGAAAAGTGGAAAATACATGTACCCCATGTATGGAACACTTGAAAAGCTAAACCTGAAAGGTGAGCAACAGGGAGAACGCGACGGACATTCGAACAATGTAACATTGACCTGGTTTATACCGGGGCACCATGCCGAGAACCTTGGGGCAGCCCGGGTGTTCCCGAAACGGAGGATGTTTTACATTGTAACCGACCACGAAGCCCATAACCGACTGGTAGGTAACCGCTATTTCCCGGCAGAAACCAAAGCTTCTGACGACACAGGCAGCGCAGTTGGCGATTTGAAAGGGGTAACCTACGAAATAAGTACATACAGCGACGGACCGGCACCAATTTACGAAGGTGAAATACCAAGTACCGAAGGTTCTGCAGCAGTGTAGAAAAAAGATACACTATGATATTAAAAGGCTTTCCGTTCCGGGAAGCCTTTTTTTTAGTCCTTTCAGGCCAAAACCGTAATTACGACTTTTAAACAAACAATTACGGAATGGCCATATACTATTTTACACCATTTGCCCTGGATAAAAACCTTGGGGCTGCTTATAACGATTACATGGAATTACTGCCCAATGATAACGACTGGGCATGTTTTATTGATGGCGATACCATGTTCCTTACGCCCGACTGGGGAGAATTAATTCAGGATGCCATTGATGAACACCCCGAGGCCGGGATGTTTACATGCTATACCAACCGGGTTAACAACCAACAGCAACTTTACCGTGGTAAATTTAATAATAACAGCGATATCATTGCCCACCGTAATATTGCCAAAGTGTGCCATGAAATTGGTAAAAACAGGGTAAAAGCTTTAACCCGGATTATTTCGGGGGTAATGATGATAATCCAGAAAAAAACCTGGAAAGAATTTCCGTTTACTGATGGATTATTAGGGGTAGATAATGACATATCGCAACGGTTGCTCAATGCCGGTAAACCAATTTACTTAATCCAAAGTATTTACCTGCTGCACTATTACCGCATGGCAGAAGGCCGCACTTACAAAAACCATTTACTATGAATATAAAACCATGGATGCACGACAACGAAATTGCTATGATAGAGAAATACTTGTCGGCCAATAAAAATATGCTCGAATGGGGTTCGGGTGGCTCGACAGTATATTTTGCACCCAAAGTAAAACAGTTATTTAGTATAGAACATGTAAAAGAGTGGTTCGATAAAATTTCGAAAATAATACCGGCCAATGTAAATTTGAATTATGTTGCAGCCAACAACGAAGTATCGATTACTGAAAGCAGCTTTAACGACTATGCCGATTATATTAATTATGCAAAAACTTTCGACACAGTTTTTGATGTTGTGCTGATTGATGGGCGCGCCCGTGTTGAATGTGCAAAATTTATCCTCGATTTTATTCATCGTGATTCGGTGGTAATAATCCATGACTTTTATAAAAAAAACAGGAACCGGTATCGCAAGGTCCTTGAATACTACGATATTATTGAGAAAATTGACAATACTGTACAAGGTGTTGTAGTGCTTAGCCCCAAAGCAAAATTGAAACGCCCGTTAACCGATTTAAAAGAAATAATAGGAAGGGCCCGTAAATTTAATCAGCCCCTTTCGGTACTCCGATTTGGCGATGGTGAATATTATGCAGCTACCAGCCCGGGGAGTACCGACTTTATGAATGGTGTCCCGTTTATTAAGCACCTGGGGTTTATTCCTTCAGAAATTCATAAAAGAGAGATATCGGAAAATATAATTAGGGCATGTAAAGATGCCGATGTAGTTTGTGTAAATGAAAACAATACCCCAAAATGGTTAGCCGCAAAAAATTATTTTCTTGATATAAAACAACGCCCGTACTATTATACTGCCGATTTTCACAGTTACTGGCTTCATTCTAATTATTATGATGAATTATTTCAGCAATTCGACAAAGTACTGCTTATTACAGGCCATAACCTGGCTGATAAACTAAAAAACAAATATCCGCATTTACAACAGGTACAACAATTAACCATTCCGAAACAACCCCGCTATTTTAAAGTAGATAAAATTCATTATCCGGAAGAATTTAAAAAAACCATGGATAAAATTGAGACTATGGATTTAACCGGAACACTTTGTTTAGCAGGCGCCGGGTTTATTGGTAAACCTTATATAATAAAATGTGCAAAAAGAGGGGGTATAGCCTTGGATATTGGATCGGTATTCGACCAGTGGGCAGGATTTGCCACCCGGGGAAAAGGAAAAGGATTTGAAAAAGAAAGTTTAAAATATGCATTGTAACCCGCTATTAAATATTTTGATAAGGACCAGTAACCGGCCTAACTATTTTCGGCGATTAATACGGAATATCGACGGGCAAACATATAAAAAGTTTAGGCCGATAATTTCTGCAGATTCAACCACAACAATGAATTATATTCATAAGGCCGGTTATGAATTTGTTGAAGTTAAACACTTGCAACGTTCAGAAAAATATTCCTTTCCATGGAATTTATACCTGAACGATTTAATGGCACGGGTAACCGAAGGTTGGATATTGTTTATGGACGACGATGACCAGTATGCCCACCAGGTGATTTTTAAAATAATTGCCGACAGCCTGCCCGATGAAGACAGTATGCTGGTGTGGAAGATGCGTTTTCCGGATGGAAGGTTGGTTCCGGATGCACAGCATTTTGGTAAAACACCATTTATCCGCAAACAAATTGGAATGCCATGTTTTGCTTTCCATAGCAAACATAAAGACAAAGTTCGTTTTGACGGGCAACGTGCCGGGGATATCAGGTTTGTACAACAACTCCAGGAGTTTTTAACGGTAGAGTGGCTAAGCATTACCGGTGTTCATCTGGATAATTTTGGAAATGTAGGCAGACCGGTTGATTTGGTCCATAAACAGATAAATAATTCAATATGAAAAAAATAGATTTTATTATCCCATATGTAAAAGGCCCCGACCAGGGACAGGAACTGAAATTTGCTTTGCGGAGCATCGAAAAAAACTTCCTGCACGATAATTACAGGGTTATTGTTGTTGGCGACAAACCCGGATGGCTTACCGGTGTTGAATATTTGGAATTTTTAAGAATACCAGAGCAAAAGAACCGAAACTTTACCGACCAGCTTTTAAAATTATATTCGGCCTTAACAGAATTAAATGTAAGTCAGCAGTTTATATGGGCTTATGATGATGTGTATTTTACCGGCCCGGTAAAACTGGCCGATTTGAAACAATTAAAAGCCGTTGCCAGTTTCGATAAATACCCACGCCACCTCGATAATGCCAGTGCAGGGCCACACTGGAAAAGTACTTTGACCTACACCCTGCTCACAGCAATTGAAAACGGGGGGAGCAACTATAATTACGAAACGCATTTGCCAAGGTATTTTAGCAAAAGCAGGATTTTAAAACTAATTGAAAAGTTTAACCTGTTGGGCAAACCTATGATGATTTCAAGTTTGTACTATAATTATTATCATAAAAATGAAATCCCGCTTTGTTTGTTCGACAATAACCCGGGCGTGCGTTTTTTACTGCGCAGCCTGTTTGATGCTGAAAACCTGAAAAAACAAATGAACCGGTACATGTTTACCAACAACGACCCGAAAACATGGACACCGGTACTTAAAAAAGTACTGCTTGAAATGTTCCCGGAAAAATCGAAATACGAATTTTAAAACAAATACAATGAATGCACAACAAAGGCTGGCCCATTGGCTGGCAACAAAAAAAAGAGATTACCGCGAAGGGGTACAGGTATTTATCGACTTGAATATTGATATTGATAAAGTACCGTTTTTTTCGACCAAAGAGCCTGGGAAAATACACCACAACATTCTATTCAGGCATTTATCGAATTATGCCCGGGTACACCGCGTAAAACCCAAACTTTTTATCGACAAACCAATTAACAGGGGCAAAGCTTCAGGAGGAAAAAGAAATAACCAACCCAGGACCGGTAACCAACCACAAAAAGGAGCAGCAAAAGAAAGAGTTAAAATCGACACCAACCCCGTTGTTAAATACGATGAACTTTCTCCGGAACTTCAGGAAAATTTTAACGAAAACGGGAAACTTACTGCCCAAAATAAAACTTTCCATGCCGAACTTAAATTTATTTCAGAAGAACCTGGAGAAGAAACACGAAGGAAAGAATTAGCAGAACTTATTATTAATAACACTAAAATCATTCGGTCGAATTGGGAAAGGATTGACGGTTGGTGGAATTCGCGTAAAGGCAAAACACCCGAGCAGGTTGCAGCCGAAGAGGCTGTTGCTAAAGAAAGACGGATTAAAAGTAACCTGAATTACATACGGCGTTACCATAATTCAGAAAAAAGCAGTCAGAAAAAAGCAGTGGAGAAACGGAAAAAGGAGTTAGATACCTGGGGGGTAAACTATGAAGAACTTATCAAAAAAGTTTCGAAAAATACCTGAGATTGAAAAGAATAAAACTATTCCGTTTGCTTCGGCAGCTGAATTTTCGATGCATGAGCTGCTGGAATTCCTGTTACAAAAAACCGGACCGGCAACCGTGCGTGTTTCTACGTTTTCGATTTCTGAAATTGCCATCCGCTCGTTTTTCAACTTAATGGAACAGGGCACTATTTACCGGTTGGAATGCCTGTTCGATTTAAGTGTAAAACGCCATAAACTTGGGCTGCTGTACTTTGTAAACAATATAGCCAGTTCGATAGCCATTTCGAAAAACCACGCTAAGTTTATATTAATTGAAAATGCCGATTGGGCAATTGTGGTTGTTGGAACAGCGAACTTCCAGGTGAACGACAAAAACGAGGTAGGCATAATTTCTACCGAACCTGGATTTTATAAATTTTACAGTGATATTTTTGCCGATTGGTTTTTAAAGGGAATATTAATTACACAAGATGAATTTAACTGAACAGCAACTCAAAGAAATAGAAGAGCTGGCCGGAGTATTCATGGAGCCGGAAGAAATTGCTGTTTTACTGGATTTAGATACCGACATGTTTTTACGGCAACTGGAACATAAAAAAGGATCTGCTTACCTTGTTTATTTAAGGGGAAAAGCAATGAACAAAAAAGAGATACACGAAAACGTGGTGAAAATGGCCAAACATGGAAGCCCTCAAGCTGAAGAACTGGCCAAACAATTAATGGATAAACAAATAATGGCTGAAAAACGTGCAAAAAAATAAAGATTCGTTCATACAAAAGTTACACAAACACCTGTTTGCAGAGCGCGACCAGTTGCCACAGGTATTCGACAAACGTGAACAGGACATGGTAATACGCTACCGGGCAACTTTTACCAAATGGATTAGCGAACCACACTTGCGCGATATCCAGATTATTAACCATTTAACACATGAATACGAACTTAGCGAACGGCAGGCATACCGCGACTTATCGAACATAAAAGCCCTTATAGGAAATGTGCGGAATGCCGGTAAGGAATTTCAGCGCTATCGTGCATCGGAAATGATTTTGAAAGGATATGAAATTGCCAAAGATGCCGGCTCGACCATGGAAGTAAAACAGGCAATGACCATGATACGTGCAGGAGAAGCACTTGTTAAAGTACATAAGCTGGACAAAGACGATCTGGACAATATACCGTGGGGCGATATTATTCCTATTAACCTGGAACCAACCACGGATGTTTCGGTAATGAACCGCAAAAAAATTGAGAACCTTGAGGAACTGCAGGCTAAACTCCGAAAAAAGTATGGTGCTGCACCTATTGAAGACACAACATTTACCGAAGTGGCCGATGACTGAAACAAAGAAAGCATACTTCAATAAAGGGCAATTATACGTTCATGAAATAAGTTCGAACAGCAAAACAATTGTGGGTTCGCGCCGTTCAGGAAAATCTGACGGGATAGTAGGACCTGATTTGCTTTATGATGTGCAACATATGCCCCGGTCGGTGGGTTGGATATACGGTGCAACATACAAGCAATTATTAAGCAGGACATTGCCTGCGACCCTGGCATTTGCCAAAAGATATGGATACCGGGAAAATTACCATTATTTCGTTGGCAGGAAAGCCCCTGATTTTATGAATTTCAAATTACCTTACATTCAACCAGTAGGGAGAGATGGGTGGAGAAATTGTATTCACTGGTATAATGGTACTATTACTCATTTATTGAGCCAGGATGTTCAGTTCTCTTCAAACTCAATTACTGCCGACTGGGGAAAAGCAGATGAAGGAAGGTCAATCAAAAAAGAGAAAATGTTTGAAGAGGCCATCCCCACACTTTCGGGCACCAATCCTGTATTTGAAAAATGCCACAAGTGGAGGGGGATCACAATTGTTTCGGACATGCCAACATCGAAGCAAGGCCAATGGGTAGTGGATATGGAAAAACGCATGGACGCAGAATTAATTTCAGCCATTGAAGCAACAATAGCCGAAATAAATATCATCCGCGAAAAGTACCAGCACATGCCGGAACTCCCGGCAAGAGCTGTTGCCTTAATTAACACACAAAAGGAACAACTTTTCTTTCTGAGAAAGAATGCGTTTTTATACAAGGAGTTTGACGTAATCGAAAATATTGAGCTGCTGGGAGTGGATTATATCAAAGAACAGAAGCGGAACCTTCCACCCGTCATTTTCCAGACATCTATAATGAACAAACGTATCCGGAAACTGACCGATGGTTTTTACCCCAACCTCGACCCGGATATACATTATTACGATGCATTTAATAATTCTTACATCGATAACCTTAGGACCGACAAAGGAACTCTGGACTTGAAAAAAATTAGTGAAGACAATTGTTTGTCTGATGGCGATATCGATCCCGATGTTCCGTTAGCAATCGCACTTGATTACAATGCAAACATTAACTGGATTGTTACCGGTCAGCGTGTTGAACCCGAAATGAGGGGATTGAGCAGCAGGTTTGTCAAGTTTAATAGAAAGTTACGTGCTTTGTGTAAGGACTGGTGCGAATACTACAAGTATATTGTAAACAAAGAGGTAATATACTATTATAACGAAACAGCCTTGGAACGTGGGTATGCCGACGAGGAATCAGAAAGTTTTGCTGACATTGTGTATCATGTTTTAACCAACCACGGATGGGACGTTCAAATGGTATTCCTTGGTAAAACATGGAGCCACAAACTAAAACACCAATACATAGACGATGCCTTGACAGGTAAAAAATATCTTTTCCCTAAGTTTAACCGTCAAAACAACGAAAACCTTTTACCTGCAATGGAAATGACCGGTACCCGTTATGGTAAATATGGTTTTGAGAAAGATAAATCGGGGGAGAAATTTGCAGAAACCGAAGACGATCCCCTTGAATTACGTACTGATGGAACAGACGCCTGGGACGATCTGTTCATAGGGCTTAACTTCTTTCCCCAACAATTTTCATCTATTCAAATCCCAACTTCCATTAACAATTAATATTGAAGCGGTATCGCACTTCCAGTTCCTTCACGTGCGATGCAATTTAGGGAAGACCCCTATTGTACATAATCTAATGGTGTCAGCATATTACGCATTTTTTCAATTTCGTAATTACCAAAACGATTTAG
>Ga0222697_1000869_pt1 | contig 12381 bp, 12 predicted proteins | sample AntAcemetage1402_FD_179835 | JGI IMG/M metagenome (GOLD analysis project Ga0222697, IMG submission 179835) | Saline water microbial communities from Ace Lake, Antarctica - #1402 | ecosystem: Environmental > Aquatic > Non-marine Saline and Alkaline > Saline | place: Antarctica: Ace Lake... | reverse complement strand
TTAATTATATTTGAAAGTTTTTAATGAACATTCGGCGCTCGTGAGATTATTATATTCTACTATTGTAGTTTCAAATCCTAGTCGTTGCACCTTCAATTGCCATTTAGGCAAAAACTTGGCTCATGATTGTCCTGTTAAGCAGGGTTTTCCATGAGTTCACCGAATTTATAGAGGGCATACCGCTAGTTTACCCTCAGATAATGCCTTCAAAACAGGAACATCGTCCTTGACTAAAGCCGAGAAAAAACCAATAATCTTTTCCCGAGATGTCATCTCTTCAACGTTCTTCTTCATCAGCTTCTCTAAATCAATAAGACCTGAAATCTTTTTGTCTGCCTTTTTCTCAAAAGACTTTTTGATAGAAGCGATATCTGATTTCATCGCACCGATGCCTAGTTTATCCATAACATTGTCAGCCGCTTTATCTATATCCTCCTTATCGTACTTTTTTTCCTCAGCTTCTACTTCATCGTCTTTAGATTCATCATCCTTTTTATCCTCTTCATTGTCTTTGGCTTCTTCATTGTCTTTGGATTTTTTGTTATCCGGTGCATCCTCCTGATTAGCAACATCAACTTCCTCTAAATTTTTGTCGTCGATCACAAATGTTTTACCGTCAATTTTTACAGTTTTTTTACCCACTTAATTTGCTTTTTAGTTTGTTAAGTCCAAAATTTGAAACTTTGTTTATCTTTTGCAAAGTGCGTAGTGCAATCTCGTCAGCTCCCGTCAACGAGCCTTTATCTACCTTCTTTGGTTCTTCGACCTTTTGTTTAGAGTCCACCGCTTCCTCGGCTTTTGCTGGAGTCTGAACCTTGTCTCCGTCTTCCAACGGCTCGCTGGTCTCCAGAAGTTTCTCCAGTGCCTCAGTGGACTTATCCTGCGCCAATATGGCGTCTTTAATTAATTTTCTATTTTTACCAGAGATTACACGTCCCTCTTTTATAACTGACTTGTCCTCTACGCTATTTTCTTTTTCTTCATCGTCTTTATTCTTTTTATTGCTCTCTCTGATTTTTGAGATTAACTCTCTTTGTTTAACTATTTTATTAAGACTAATCATTAATGCTTTTTCAAATTCTATTTTATCTTCGTCTTTAATCATCTTGGCGAAATCAATTAATTCGCGCATATGCGCCCCTGAAAAACCTTCTGTTCCCTCAATTAATTTATTCAAGTCCTTAGTATCTATTTGTTTCAAACCGGACCAATCCATAATCATTATTTTTCTTAACTCTTTATTAGGCAATTCAAATTCAAGTATATCGTTAAATCTCCCCGGCCTGTCTAGTAAAGCGTCAGGGAATTCCTCTGGGGTATTAGATGTTAAAACAGTTATAGTTCCTCTGTTCTCCTGAAGTCCATCCATTTCGGTTTTTAATAAATCCATCATTCTTCCATCTTTCATCCAGGCGTCAATATCCTCCATAAAAAGTACGGCTGGAGCAAGGGATCGGCACATTTTAAATGCTAATGATAAAGTACTTTGTTTTTGATAACTCATCTTCTCAAAATCTCTAGCAGATACCCATATAAAAGTTTTATCTTTTAAATTAGCCATCATAGATTTGCCAGTTAAAGTTTTTCCTGTCCCCGGCTTCCCAATAAACATCATCCCCCTGCGTATAGCCTTAGCTCCTTTACTTTCTAGCTGGCTTGCGCCCTTCATAACCGCTCCCTTTAACATATCCGGGAGAACAATATCTTTCCATTCAACATTGCCCCTGTCTATAAATTCTCCGCTTAAACAAAATGCTTCACCTCTGAGTTTGTTATTCTTTTTAACCCAATCCTTAACACTTATTAGTAAATTTTTATTCCACTCTTTATCTTCCCGGACAGTAATTATCTGCGCCTGCAATCCATAAAAGCAAGGCTCAAATTTGACAATAAACTTTTTGCTACTTTTATTGCTTTTGTAAAATCTAGTTCCTTTGACAAGAAAATCATCTTCCTCTTTAGAATTTAACTTTATAACTTCGTAATTAATCGGCTCTTCAGTACCAGTCCAAAGATCAAAATTCCTTTCATCTATAACTTTATAATTACTTAAAATTTCCTTAAATCCCGCTAAATAGCTACCTAACAATGGACTAGGAATTAAATAATTGTTTAGGTTAAGATGTCTTATTTCGCAATCAAGATATCCAGTATATAATTTATATTCAAAGGTTGTAGCCCTGCTAGATTCCCGACTTATATCAAATCCTTTACTGTTAAATATTTTAGGTAGCTGTTTATTCCACCTTTTTATAATCCCCTTTTTCTTATCCTCGCATTTCTTTTTGCACATACTAAGAGCTATAGCGACAGCTTGATCTTTCTCCATTTTAGGATCATCTTTCATTATTTCCGGAATTTTTCTAGCAACACATTCATCTTCAGTCTCTTTATCTATTCTACACTCAGGAGATTTTTTAGCTTTTTCTTTTTTTTCAATTTCATCCCCATCTTTACCTGGTCCAGGTCTTTCAGCTCGTCTCATTTCACCCCCGCATTTAGAACATTTAAGATCCTTACAGTGTTTATCTGATTTTATTTTATTTCCGCATTCAATACATTCACAATCATAAGTTTCTTTTTCTTTAGATTCTTTAGGTTTTTCTTCTACTTCTTTTTCCTCTTCTTTTTCAAGAGCCACGTCTCCGCAGGAACATCCCTTGTCCTGTACCCATTTTGAAATATCGTTACTGATTTTGTTCTCCTCGTCTTTACAAAGATTTTCCATACTCTTTAAAAGAGTAAGCGCGTGAGGATTAGCCGGAACTGCGACTGCTGAAATTTCAAGCAATTCGTTCTTATCCCCATCATCCTTGCCGGGGATATATCCAACGCTCCACGCCTTGAGAAATTTGTTCTCAAACATAGCACGTATATCGGATGATAGCTGAGTTAGACTATGGAAAACCGGTCTGAATGTTAATTTTTTTCCTTCCACTTTCAAGTCCTTTGCTATCCCGATAGTAAATTGTGGTCGATAATCGTGGCCAGCTTGCAGGACAGGATTCTTTTTAAATTTACTCAAATCCCAATCACTGACCTTAAGCACATCACCAACTCGATCTTCGTCTTCAGTAGAGCCAATGGCCATCATATCGCCATCCTTCACAGCAGTCAGTGCTTCCAAATGTTTTTCATTTTTCATATGGTAGTGATTAAGTTAATAATTAGTAGAACTCCCGTCCTTGTGGCCTACCAGCCTATATAAAAAAGTAATAAATAATTAACTAGTCTTCTATTATTATTGGTGCCAAATCGCAGCGGCAATTTCCACTCCAAACACACTTACCATTTTTTCTAACATACAAAGTGTGGTACTTCTCAAGCTCGACGCAATATACAGTATCGTTATATTCAACATCCTTAACATCTATATTGTTTAGCAAGGCGTTCTGTGAATAGCATTCCCTAATAATCCATATATCGTGATTGCCGGCATAGATACCGTTCTTATGCTTTACAAAAACGCCTTTGTTTTTTTGCAGATTATACGATGGTCTTCTGCCGACTTTCAAAATCAGCTCTCCAATATCGTCGGCTAGCCTCTTTGATGATGTGAAATAAGTCAATTCATCCTTAAAATTCCCACCTTTCCATCTCTTCACCTTTCGTGTTGATCCGTCTCCGAGCCTGAACGCATCCAAGAATACTCTTATATGCTTCGGTTGCATTCCTTTTATAATGTCCGGTACAAACTTCTCAAAAGATTTTCCGAACTGAACCAAATATTTTCCAAAGCCAGTGTCGTTAAACCCTATCTTGTCTTTTTGATAATTTATTTTAATCGGAAAATCTATTAAATCATTGCACATCTTTTCATAATTACTCTTTTGAGCAATCGAAATCTGATAACTATTTTCGCCTCTTTTAGTTACACTTCCTTCACTCAACCACCAACCCATAAATTTACAAAATAAATCTGAAGACATTTTATATTTCCCAATACTAACTCTTTTGATTTTTTTGCCTTGCCATTTTGACGAACGATACATTATCGCTTCTGGCGGAAGTTTCTTCGCCTCTATAAATTCAAACTTTTTTCTACCCATTCGTTTGTCCCACCTCTTCTGATAAAACATCTGATGGTCTGGAGTTACCGATAAATCAAAATTTCTAGACTTGAATGAAATTAACTTGTCCTGCTTGTGGCTGATTAAATTCTTGACCTTGATCCATTCCATATTAAGCGTTTTAGGATTTAAGGACAAAATATCTTCGCCAATTTTTATATCCTTAATTAATTTAAAGCCGTCAGCTGTGTATGCTTCAGTATCCTTATGGTATGAATTCGGATGTAAAGGCGGATACTCAGTAGTGCTGTAATCCAATTTCATAGAACCCCCGTCGTCTCCGACGGCCGTATCGCCCTTCTTGAAAAACGATTTGTCTAGGTCGACTACCTTTCCAGACATCGGCAAACAGAACTGGCAAGCGTCAGGTTCCACTGTCCACTCCTTTGCGGACACAACACCTGAGTCCTTGAAAGATTCGAGAGTGGCCGCCGCGTTAGCCCTAACCGTCTCAGTCCTTGCTATCATTTCCGCCCGGTAAGACTGAGCCTTGCTGAATGTACCTTTTATCCTAGTGGCTATGTCAGCTATTCCCTCATTTAATTTTAATCCTTCAGCTACCTGAGCTCGTATGTTTGAGTTGGTCAAAGCGGTTACCTCGACTGCGGACATTGTCGTGTTTGATTTTAATATCTTTTGATTTTTCGGGCTAGTAACATCCGTTTCCATATCAACCCCTAAAAATTTAAACGTATTGTCTCCGCTCTCTTTAAACACTTCCTCTAACGCGGGCATTACTATTTTGATTGTGCGCAAGGTTTCCTTATTTTTATTCAACAGTATTTCAGCCACTTCAAAACTTTTTTTCATACCTTTAAACTTATTCAGTTTGGATAGCACCTCACTTTCCTGCTCCTTGAATACTTTTCTTTGCTTATTTCGAACGTTACTAACGAACGCTAAGAATATCCTGTTCTTTAGTTGCCAAAACAGCCTCTTTTTTTTCTCGTTCCATTGCTTGCTAGGCTTGCTCCCGTTCTCAATTTCCTTGACTATTTGATTCTTAATTATATTTTTAATTTCTTTCATTTGGCCAGCCGAGAAACTCTTATGCTGTCTATGACTCATTTGCATAGCCCTCTCGTCTGGTATCAATCCTTTTTTAACCTTGTCCTTATCGAGAACTTTACACACCTTAACTACCGACTTCTGCGGTTCTTTATTCGGTTCAACTTCTGACCCGATTGGATATAAATTGAGTGGCAGATAAATCTCATCTCCATTTTCCATAGGCGGTCGTCCCTCAGTTTCCCTGATTTCATTTATGGTTCTCCACTTATTAACTGATTGCGTATTCTCCTTCAATTTCTGCTCATCATCCTCCGGTATAGGATTTTCAAACTCAAGATACTTATTCTCGCTGTCTTTAAACAGAGGTACATAAAACTCGTTAAGTTGCTGAATGATTCTCTCCATTTTTGGTTGCATAGTCCACCTAGCAAATATGTAGGCTGCCATCTTCGCACTGGCGTAATTAACACCTTCCGTCTGAGCCACTATGGCTTTTGGCACCCTAAATATCCCAAATATTTTATCCCTAGTTGACTTTAATTGCTCGTTGAAATCCATATCCTTTTGAGTGGTGGCTATCTGTTTATATTCCATACCACCGAACATAATCATCAACTTGTGGGCCTTGTCAGTTCCCTGGTACTCCCGCTTGACGCTCTCTTTCAGCACGACCTTTTGCTCCTTGGTCATCTGCTTCTGATCAACAGTTATAATGGCGTCGGCCCTGGCAGAGTTCTTATAGAACTGCAGGTTCCAAGCCTCCGCGTAATTTTCTGTGTCCACCGTCTTAGCCGCCGCCTCTAATGTTCCTAGCCCCCTGAAAGGTCTTGCTGGGTTGGGATATTTAATAAATATAATTTCGTCTGTCGGGATGTCCACCTTAACACCTTTGCCTATATCATACTTATATCCCCTTATAACATTTTTCTTGTCGGCAATCGGGTAAAACTTGCTAGGGTTCAAAAAGAAAATGTCGGTCACATTGCCCTCGCTGTCTTTTTCTAAAAATAAAGGCGCCTCCCCAGTTAATTCTAGGTATGCGCCAATCAGCCAAAACAAATCAAATTTAGTTGTGAAGTCATTAACCTTGTAAAGAGTGGTTAGTATTGGATCGTCTTTAATCTGCTCTATCTTATCGCCTTTCCTTTCATACAGCAGTATCTTCATGTTAGCCAGCTCATCGGCTATCGCGTTAACGCAATTATGAGTAGCAACACCATATGCTAAATAAGAATGTTCATTTTCCACTTCCAAATTAAACACCGAAAAGTTTTCAACATTTTCTATTTCTATACTTCTAATCGGAAATCTTGCATATCCATCTAATATATCGCAAAAACTTTTTCCCGCATTCCAAGACTTTCCTGTTTTTTTATAATCGATACCCTCAAATAATTTATATGATTTCTCTCTATATCTACCACCCATTCTTAATCTCCATATATCATGACAATTACAAAATCTATCCACAACAAATTCCCTATCCCTATGTTTAACTGAAACGTAGGGAACAATCCCCAGTCTTAATAATAATACTCTTATTTTATCAACAAGCGATGGGGATATAGTGTCTATATAAAAATCATTCCTATTTTTAAATCCATCACCCCGCCAAAGTCCTCGTAATAATAACTCTATTTTATTGTTTGGCAACTTCATTATCCAGTCTGGTATTGTCTTATTAAATGCACCTCTTTTAAATAAAAGAAAAAAATCGCAGGCAACCCTCGAATTAAACAAAATACAAACAGTTGTTCCATTATGGCAATTAACTTCCAAAAAATGTTCTATTCCAAAACACTTTTGCATCAGTTCCTCAACTTCCTCGATATAGTCTCTTTCTTCCGCAGAAAAAGAAAATTGGACAGTCTTAGGAAAAGTATTGCCAGAGCCAGACTTGCCAAACCGAACATTGCCTTCAGCTAAATAATAACCAGTCAACAACATCAAATCCTTATCAACTTTTATATCCTGATTATATTCTCTATTAGGATGTTTTATTGAATGCTTGTTATTTACAATTTTAATATTGTGAATTTTTTTGTCTTTAACATCATTAATAACTGGAGAAAGCAAAGAGTCTCCAATCTTAATATCTTTTGTTTCCATCCATTCTCTTTTGCCTTTTCTTTCTATAAAAAACGGATGCTCTTCTGTGGCACGAATGGCAGGCAACCCCACACATCTTAATCCAAATAAACTTCCACTATAATTTCGCCTTTTTAATTCAATGACTTTATCCAATTTGCCAATATGATTATAGACTATATCATCCACTTCTAAATCCTCAATATTCCTAACCCCATTGTCTGTCGTTATTGGAGTACCAGCAGGAAAACACGCATAAACCCATCCTTTCATCTCCTTCAACAACTCCTCGTTTTTTTGGTAGCCTAAACCATACTGACCGACGTTGTACATCTCCGCGCCAGCGGGGTTCAGGGTAGATTTATTCTTCGTAAAGAAGTCTTTTACTTTATCAAAAATAGACATAAAAAAACGTCTAAATAATTTACGATAGATGAGTCCGTAAACTCTTTAGACGCTATATAGTCTAATCTCGAAAGATTAAGCACTCTTGAACTTCGTAAAGCCGAGAGTGTCGCCTTATATATATTAATGTAAAATATGTTTAGCTCTCAATTTTATGGCTTGTGTGGATGAATTATTCACTCTTTCCTAAGAAAGAACCATCTGAGTATTCTATTATTTCCCAGCATCCCACAAACTTATAAAATTAAAAGCAATTAAAATCGCATAACTTGAAAGCTAAACATACTTATTTAAGATAAAAAACAGCATTTATCCACAAATTATCCTTCTGATAACATAATACATTATTTTTTTAAAAAAGTCAAGCTTTATTTTCGTTGTTGCTTTTTCTCAGCTCCCTCTCTATATTTTTTTTATTCAAAATCATTAAGGTATCACCTCTATATTTCTCATTGCAATGCCTGCATTGATAAATTTGGTCCCTATTAAGCTGGGACTTGGATGTCTTAGTTATTATCGCCCCACATCTCCTCGGGCAATGCCAAATGTATTCAGCCATTTTTTTGCTTGTTAATTTTTTTAATAAGTTCTTTGTATTGTATAATAGAAATATTAACATCTCTTTTTTCTTTAACCTCTTTTAATCCAATTTTAGATTCATTTCTTCTAGCTTCTGGGTCCATAAACTTTGTTATATCTGCGGGAGTGAACGCTACCGGCAATCCTAGAGCCCTTGATATGCTAGTCTTGTTGTCGCTCTTATATGCCCACTTACCTTTATCACTGCGAGGATTGAGCACCATATCTATATCGCTAAAGTCTTCACGCAAAGTATCCCAATCAAAACCGAGCGTCTTATACTCGATTTTCTTGTCGTACCCAGACGGAGGATGATACTCCTTTTCGGACAGAACTAGAAGCTCCAGGTCTAGTTTGATAAGATGGACAATGGCCGGATGCAGAGCAAAAAAATTATGGCTGTAGCCAAACCACCCTATTTTCTTGGCCTGCCTGTCCTTAACTTCAATAGGTTTAAATATATCCAAGTCCAGTCTGTCTGGAATGTAGACCACCGGCTTGTTAGTAAAATTTCTAATAGCCTTTGTCAATAACCAAGACGAGCAAGTGATAGCGTCGACCTCTCCTATCATCTCCTTTGTCCTGTACCCCCAATGAAACCAATCCGCATCGCAAATATCAAGTATCTTAACACCCTCAACTAGTTTGGCGTGCTCTGGCCAATAAGCCTTTTGGTAAATAATTACATCATAAGGTTGTCCATATCTAAACTCCTCCGCTTCCGGCCAATGCTTTACCAGCCAGTCGCAACGTATAGTGGAACTGCCTACTTGCAATTTCCCTTCAAATTTTCTAAACGGGAGTACCCCGATTCTTTGACTTAGCATATTAATATAATTCAGGATGCTCAAAAGGAAACTTATCTCCTTCATCACCACCTTCTATATAAATAAATTTACAATTAGTAATTTTTTTAATTTTAGCTCTTAATTCCTTGTAAGGACAAATAACTGAAACAACGACATTAACACCTTGATCATCTAACAATTTAGCTAATTTAGCAACTCTTAAATTCTGTTCATATCTATCTCTTTTACTAAAACCTAAGTCTGTCCAAATTTTACGCAAATCGTCACCATCTAAATTAATACTTAAATGATATGGACTTCCCATATTACCATCTTCAATACCTTGTAAAGCATTAGCTAGAGTAGATTTGCCAGCATTACTTTGTCCTAATATCCAAGTAATCATAATTTTTTCTTGAGTGTCTTAACTTTTATTATCATCTGAATAGCATCATTTACCTTAGAAATTTCCATATTCTCTTTTGTTAACTGTTCATTGATACTATCTCTTATAAGCGTAGCTATAGAATCACTATCAAACAATATGTTTGTTACAGCCTCTTCTGTTAAATTTAATTTTAATGTAATTGCATTTCCCATAATTTTATTCACATTTAATTAATAATTCTATATTTTTTATTTCTTATTTTAGTAGCCGATATTTTTTCAATCTTTTTCGGCAATTTTAATTCCCTAATTTTATAACCGACTTCTCGCCCATAAACTATTTCGTCTATGTCAGGTATTGATATTACTTCCACCCTCTTTGTATCGGGAAAAACTTTCCTAATCATCTTAAATCTATCCGAGAGGTTATAAGGATTTTGTTTTGATTTATTGGTGTCCCTAATCGCAATCAACACATTTTTCCCCTCGGCCAAGACTTTACGAATTAACGCTTCGTGTCCTCGATGAAATGGCTGCCAACGCCCAACGAAAAGTGAATATTTTTTATGTTTCATTTTATTTTTTTTAAATCATATTCGTCAATATTAATGTATACTTTTTCGTTGCCTTTAACTATTTTAAAATTTTTCCAAGGGCTGGCTGCCATATTAATATCCAATTCTCCTTTATATTCGTCTTTTTCATCAAGTTCTCTCCATTTATTGCAACCCTTTTCTTTATAACTTCGGTATCCGACAACAACATAATTATCAAATACTTTTAATAACTCTTCGTTATTAATATAAACAAGAATATTTAATTTTATAGCTTTCTTTAATAATTTAAAACTATTTTTCAATATTACTTTTTCTTTTTTCATATTCTTTTTTTATATTAATTTATTAATTCTTCTTTCATCATTATATCAACTAATTTTTCAAACTTGACCTTCGGCTCCCATCCCAAAACCCTCTTAGCCTTTGAGTAGTCCCCGCGCAAATGATCAACCTCGTTCGGCCTCAACTGCCGGTTGTCAAACATAACATATTTCCTGTAATCCAAATCAGCGTATCCGAATGCTCTCTCGCAAAACTCTCTGACCGTATGAGTTTCGCCGGTCGCCAAAACATAATCGTCTGGTTTTTCCTGCTGAAGCATAAGCCACATTCCATAAACGAATTTAGGCGCATAGCCCCAGTCCCTCTTCGCCTCCAAGTTTCCCAGATAGAGTTTGTTCTGTTTTCCTGATAATATATTCTTTATGGCAAAAGTAATTTTTCTGGTCACAAAATTCTTTCCTCGCCTCGGGCTCTCGTGATTAAATAATATCCCGTTGCAGATAAACATTCCGTACCCCTTGCGGTAGACCTCGCAAATCTTGTGTGCGTATAGCTTAGCCACACCATAGGGACTCTGTGGATTGAATTGAGTTCCCTCGCTTTGCGGGGCTTCCCCCTTTTTTCCGCTAAACAATTCAGAGGTGGACGCGTGGTAAATCTTGGACTTCAAACCTAGTATCCTGACAGCTTCAAGTATATTGAGTATACCCATTCCTGTCGTGTGCGCGGTATAGAGAGGTATCTCAAATGAGACGGCCACGTGGCTCTGTGCCCCAAGATTGTAAATCTCGTCAGGTTTAACTTTTTTAAGGATGTTTACTACCGAAACATAATCGGCGAGATCGCCATAATGTAAATGCAATTTATCCTCCTCTTGAAAATCTTTATATAGGTGGTCAATTCTTTCCCGATTAAAAGTGGATGCTCGGCGGACAAGCCCGTGTACTTCGTATCCTTTTTTCAGCAATAGCTCGGCTAGATAACTTCCATCCTGGCCGGTTATCCCAGTTACAAATGCTTTTTTCATAAAATAAAATTCCTTATAATTTTTTATATATTCTTTCTTCGTCAAAAGATATAGCGTTCCCATCAAAATTAATCTGATGTCTCGTGTAATTATATTTATCCTGCTTAGATGATATAATTGTGCCAGTCCAAAGCTCATGACCTAAATTACCTGCCTTTACAACTACAATATCGCCAGGCAAATATTTTGGATTTTTATATTTTGCTATATTTACTGTCATAATTATTTTATAGCAGTACCGACACAATCGTGCCAGATACTCTCCTTATATAAATTAACTTCTATGTTTTTAAAACCACCCCATTCCAACAGGGCTCTCATGCCGTTTGGCTGCACCCTCCAGTAGTCTGGACGGTGATGCCTCTTTCCCCTGCTCGGAGCTATCAGACAAATTCTCCCTCCTTTTCTGGTAACCCGATACAGCTCTTTTATCCACACCCATATATATTCAACGTGCTCTAGTGTCTGTCCCGATATTACTAAATCAAACGAGTTATCCATAAGCGGATAATCGTATGGATCTTCCACTAATAATGTCACGTTATCACCGGCAACCAAATCCAGCCCCGTGTATTCCCATTTGGTTTCTTCGATTATTTTTCTGTAAGCATCCCCCACAAATTTAAGCGAACCAACTTCCAAAATCTTAAGGCTCTTGGTTTTGTCCTCTTTGTCTAGAAACGCTTTCATTAAATGATATGATTCTTTATGCATATTATGTATTATTTTTTATCTTTTTTATTCCACTCCTTTCTACTAATATTGTTATTTATTCTTTTTACTTTTACATTTACTTTTCCTAACTCCACAATACAATCATCAAAAGCTATATCAACTTTTATCTCTCCTTTCCTCGGATATTCGTCTGCTTCTAACCCTAACTTCTCCGCCCAAGTCTTTGCCCAATCTACGCCACTCCCAGACCATATAATCATATAATGCCCTTGCTCTTTAAACCAATTAAATATTGCTATAGTCTTATAGTTAGGAACGTCCTTTGCATATCCGGCCACGCTAGGAATTATTAAGGTATCGTCAACGTCAAATGCTATTTTTAATCTTTCTTTCATATTTTATATAATTTATTTAATATTAATACAGGTATCCTCATAAGCTTTTATAGTTTTACTTAAATCAGTATTCTTTTTTAATAAATTTAATATCTCGCCGTTAAATCCTTCCTTATC
>Ga0222697_1000863_pt1 | contig 12416 bp, 19 predicted proteins | sample AntAcemetage1402_FD_179835 | JGI IMG/M metagenome (GOLD analysis project Ga0222697, IMG submission 179835) | Saline water microbial communities from Ace Lake, Antarctica - #1402 | ecosystem: Environmental > Aquatic > Non-marine Saline and Alkaline > Saline | place: Antarctica: Ace Lake... | reverse complement strand
AAAATTCTTTAACAAGTATAAATGAAAAAGATTACAAAATTGCCTAAAATTTCATTCCTTTCATCTTCTTCCCAAACTTCTTCGCCATCTTCATCATCTGCTTTTGACTCATCCCTTCACTCATATCAGAACCAGCCCCCATCTTCATCATATCATTAAGCATATCATACTGTTTCAAAAGCGACCTAATATCACTTCCATTAACTCCCGCCCCACGAGCTATCCTCCTAATTCTCCCAGTCTCTTTCTTTAAAACCTCAGGATCCTCTCGCTCTTCTTTCGTCATAGATTTTATTATATGCTCCCACTTCGAAATCTTTTCCTGCTGCTCAGAAAGAACGTTGTCATCAATTTTAGCAGCACCAAGACCCGGAATCATTGACTTTATCTTATCCATTCCTCCAATCTCATTCATACTTTTAACCTGCTCTACAACATCCGACAAACTAAGCTTCCCACTCTCAAGTTTCTTCTGCATCTTTTCCTGAGACTTCTCGTCAGTAACCGATCTTATCTTTTCCAAAAGCGATTCCAAATCCCCCATCCCAAGAAGACGAGACAAAAAACTCTTCGGATTAAATTCCTCCAAATCATTAACCTTTTCCCCAGTAGCAATAAAATAAACACTAGCACCAGTCTCAGCACAAGCAGAAAGCGCACCGCCACCCTTAGCAGTAGAATCCATTCTAGTAACAATTACACCACTTATATTCAAAGCTTCCTTAAACTTCTCGGCCTGAGTCTTCGCAGTCTGACCAACATCCGCCGGCATAACTAAAATAGTTTCAGTCGGTTTCACCTTCTTACCAAGCCCTTCAATTTCATCAACAAGCTCTTCATCTAAACTATGTCGCCCCGCAGTATCAACCAAAACCACATCATAACTTTTCAATTCAGACTCCATTTTCTTCCAAGTAACAATCGCATCATCACAATCCATATCTACAAAAACATTCAAATTATTCTGCTCACCTAATTGCTTTAACTGAGTTTTTGCCGCAGGTCTATGAACATCAAGCCCAACAAGAGCAACCTTTTTTCCACGCTTAGCATAATAATTTCCAAGTTTAGAAATTGTAGTAGTTTTACCAGCACCATAAAGACCTAAAAGCATAATTCTATTCTGAGAATCTAATAACTCCAATTTTTTATATTCTCCCAAAATACCCAAAAGCTCATCGTGAAGAAGTTTAACAATATGCTCTTTCTTATCAATCCCCTTAATTCTCTCATCAACCGCAGCTTTTTTTATCTTGTCAGAAATCTCCTTAACTAAAAATATACTAACATCTGCCTCAATCAAAGCCCTCTGTAAATCACGAACTATAGAATCAACCAAATTCTTATCCAAAAATATAGCATTCGCTAACTTATCTGTCGCCTTCCTAAACGCACCACCAAGCTTCTCAAGTACCATAAAAAATTAAGCATATCCAGACTTAATAAAGTTTAGGATTGGAAGATTTAATGAGAATAATCATTAGAGGCCCAAAACATTATTAAATAAAACAAAACAAATAATTACATGAGAGGTTATGATAAAAACAAAATAGTACTATACCTATTTTTAGCCATTTTAATTATTTTCGAACTCTATTCAATTTCCATACAAAGTAGTTATATGTGGGACGGACTTTGCTTAATAGGATTTTTACTATTTATATTCCACTTAAAAGACAAACTTCACTTACACCCATTCCACCTTTTCTTACTAGGAATATTTTTAATTTTACACAACCTAGGAGTTTTTGGATGCTATTTTAACAACTACTACGGAATCGAATTCGATACATATGTTCATTTCTACTTCGGACTTGTTTCAACTTTAATATTATTCAGAGCCTATGACTTTATAGTTCCAATAAAAGATAATAAACTAAAATACTTTACATTAATAGTAATCATCTTAGGAATGAGCGCCTTCCACGAATTATTAGAATATGCCGGAGGAGTCCTACTTGGAGAAGGCTGGGGATTCTTAAAAGCAGGAGCTGGAGATATTGAAATGTGGGATACTCAAACAGACATGAGAAACAATGTTTTCGGAGGACTTTTAGCAATTGCGATTTATCACATAAAAACAAATTTCAAAAAAACTAAAACCACAAAGAAAAAGAAAAAATCTACAAAGAAATTCCAAAAGAAAAAACAATAATTCTAACTTAAAAACTAAAGCCCCAAACTTTCAACAAACTTTAACTTATCAAACTCTTCTAAATCAGAATATTCTTGCCCAACACCTAAATATAAAATCGGTTTTCCAGTAACAAATCCAACAGAAAGAGCCGTTCCACCCTTCTCATCAATATCCGCCTTAGATAAAACTATTCCATCAATATCAATCGCTTCATCAAATGCTTTAATCTGCGAAACCGAATCATTACCAGCAATACTCTCACCTAAAAATATTTTTAAATCAGGCTTACAAACACGAGCAACTTTCTCTAATTCCGCCATAAGATTTTTTGCCGTATGCATTCTTCCAGCCGTATCGATTAAAACGCAATCCACCTTATTTTTCTTAGCATATTTTATCGTATCATAACCAACCGCTGCAGGATCACTTCCATAATCATGTGCTATAACTGGAGTATTCAGCTTATCTCCATGAACTTTTAATTGCTCAATCGACGCCGCCCGAAACGTATCCCCCGCCGCCAAAACACAACTCAAACCTTCCCCTCCAAGCATCTTAACAAACTTCGCAATAGTCGTAGTTTTACCAGCACCATTAATCCCACAAAACAAAATAACATAAGGCTCTTCCTTATCTCTATCCTTTATTTTCTTAATAACATCATACGGCTCAACTAATATATTTTCAATTATTTCCCTTAAATTAATCTTAATATTAGTCTCCAACTCTTTTTTCAAAATTTCAACTCCAACAACCCTCTCACGTAAATCATCCAAAATCTTAGAAACAGCATCCATAGCAACATTATTCTCCAAAAGAATCATCTCCAAATCATCCTGATATTTATCAAAATCACTTTCACTAATAACAATTTTTCCACTCATACTAGATTTAATTTTCTTAAAAATACTTTTCTCAATTTCTGAAACAGGAACATCAACCACAACTTTTCCCTCATCATTTTTTACAAAAACATCCTTAATATCTACCCCTTCCAATCTCTCAAGCTCTTCCTTATCTTTTTTTATTTTTTCTTCCAGCTCTTTTTCTTTCAAAGTTTTTTCCTCTCCAAATTCCTTTTCTTCATTTTCCTCAACAACCTTTCCAGATTCCAACCTCTCCAACTCCTCAAGCTTCTCTTTATTCTTTTTTATTTTTTCTTCAAGCTCCTTTTCTTCTTTAGACTTATCAAAATCCTCTCCCCCCAACTCCCCCGCCTTCAATTGCTCTTTCTCCACTTCCGCCCCCGACTCTTCTTCTTTTTCTCCTTCTATGTCCGCCACCAATTCTTCGCCAGTTTCTTTTTCAACTTCTTTAGAAACTTCTTCAACCTCACTTAAAACATTCTCCTCTTCATTAATAGAATCTTCTTCAAGTTCTTCACTAGAAATATCTTTAACCCAACCCTTAAGCTTATCCTTTAACCTTCCAAACATAAAAAAAAATACCCTCAAATACTTATAAAAGTATTGAAAAAACACAACAATGATTAAAAAGAATTACGCATTTAAATTAATATGATTAGCTACAATGACATATACGAAGCCGCAAGAAAAGAAAGATACACCGAACAATTACAAAAATTATCAAAAAAATTCGTAACCGATGTTTCAGAATACTTAAAAGAGAAAAGAGAAACAACAAGAAAAAGCACAGACATATTCTCAGAATCAGTAATAAAAACAAAAAAACAACTAGAAAACGCAATAACACTTTTTAGAGAATTAACACTAAGAAGAAAGAAAAAAATACTGAATCTAGTTTTAATCGCAGCAGAAACTGGAATTTCAAGGCAAGATTTTGACAACATGCTAGAATACGAAAAAGAATTATTCGAAGACATAATGAAATGCGTAGAAAAATCAGACAAAGTATTAAACGAAAAATTAAGCGGAGAAAGAAAAGATGAAGAACAAAAAAACGATTTAATATGCTTCACAGAAGAAATTACAGAATTTATGGACACAAATCAAAAAAGACAAGGACCATTTAAAAAAGGAGAAATCGCAAATCTTCCAAAAAAAATAGCACAAATATTAATCGAAGACAAAAAAGCAGAACTTGTAAATAATTAATTTTTCTTAAAAACTTTTCCACCCAAAACCTGCCCCCAATTTTCATCCAAAAACTCAACATCAAACTTTCCAGAATCAGCCTCAATAAACTCGCACAACTTCAAAAAAAACCCCTTCTCTAAAAAACGGCTCTCATTATAATAATTTTTCAAAGTCGAATACGGCACATCAAAACCAAACTGCAAAAAAGCCCGAAGACTAGGGCAGTTAGATTCATCTAAAACTTTTTTTAAAAATTTCCTCTGCTCTCCTTTTCTAAATTTAACTCTAACCATATAAAACGTTAGAATTTACCATATAAATAATTTAACAACAAATACAATCTAAAGAATTAGTTTTAATAATTTTTGCAAACTTATCTCCTTTCAAATCTGCAAGATAAAAAGGATCTACAAAATCTCCCTCCATATATGTTCCCAACTTCTTAACTTCGTTACATTCAACTAATTCTGTATTTGAAATAGACTCATGATTTGCCTGAGTATCAACTCTAATACTAGACCAACGTGCATTTTCTCCCAACATCTCTGTCTGAACTGTATACAAGGCATTTATGCACTTACTATTCCCCTTAGAACAAATATCATTACAACTAACTTCCCTTTCAGCATTTTTTAATCCAGTTAACTCAAAAATATCCATAGATTGAATATCACAACTATTTAATTTATTTAAAATTAGATATTGGGAAACAAAAAAATTAATTATAAAGACTACAGCTAAAATGCAAATCACAGAAACTATAATAGACCACTTCTTCATAAACTCTATAAACAAAACACATTTATAAAATATTCCACTAAATTTAACTCTCATGAATTAACTACGGGACCACAAATATAAAAACCTTTTTAAACCCAAAAATACCTCTTAATTTATGAAAATTCCAAAAGTGACTAATAGATTTTGTCCATACTGTAAAAAAAAGACAAGTCAAAAAATCAAAGTAGTTGGAACTGGTGCAAAAAGAGGAACAATGACTCGTGGTGGTGGTAAACTAAGAGCCAAACTAAGAGGATTAGGAGTAGGAATAGGAAACCTAGGAAAATGGGGATCAAAACCAGCAAACGCAAAACATAAAAGAAAATCAAAAACAACTAAAAAAACAAACCTGATGTACACTTGTCAAGAGTGTAAAAAATCAAAATACCAGAAAAAAGGTATAAGAGCAGGAAAGGTAATACAAGAATAAAATGGCAATAGCAAAAAGAAAAAAGAAATTTTTTGACGTAAATATTCCGTTAATTGGAAAGACAACACACTTACTAGCATTTGAGCTAAAAGAATTAGAAGGAAGAATTGTAACTTACGACTTAACTAGATTACTAAGAGGAAAATCAGCTATAATAAATACTCAGGTAACAATTGAAGGCGAAGAAGCAATTGCAAGACCAACACAAATGAAATTAATGAGTTATTACATAAAAAGACTTGTAAGAAAAGGAACAAACTACGTTGAAGATTCTTTCTCAACAGATTGTAAAAACGCACAAATTAGATTAAAACCATTCTTAGTAACAAGAAGAAAAGTATCAAGAAAAGTACGAAAAGCACTAAGAGAAGAAGTTAGAAAAGAACTTATCACTTACGCAAAAACAAAAACAACAGAAGATATCTTTGATGACTTAGTAAAAAATAGAATACAAAAACCAATCAGTCTAAAATTAAAAAAGATTTACCCACTTTCAGTTTGTGAAATTCGAGTAATAAAAATCGAAAAGAAATTAGACGAAGAAGAAGCTAAAAAATAAATTCTTAAATATATTTATAAAATTAATACAATTCTATTAATAATATGCATAAATTAAAAAAAGAAAGCCTAAAAGTATTGAGTAAATCAAAAAGAATTCTCGCTAATACTTTTATAAAAAATTACGAATTAAAAAAGATATCATCTAGATCTGGCGAATGTAAAAAATGTGGAAAATGCTGTAAAGGTTGCAAATATCTAGACAAAAAAACAAAACTATGCAAAATATACGAAAAAAGACCAACTCTCTGTTTCAAAAACTTTCCACTCTCAGAAAAAGATCAAAAAATCTGGGGAATAGAAAAAACCTGCGGATATGCTTTTGAAAAATAAATAAACATCAAATCTCATTCTAAATTAATAACAAATCCAACAAAAAATAGAAAGCCTGCAGAGGGAGTCGAACCCCCGACCTATTGCTTACAAGGCAATTGCTCTACCACTGAGCTACGCAGGCATAAAAATAAATAACATATTTACTTTAAAAAGTTTTACCAATACACAAATAACTCCCAGACTCTCCCAACCCCCCAAAACTCAAAAACAAGTTTTCTCGTTTCCCTCCCAAAAAAACTACCTTCTAACTTTTTTTCTATCTCGAGCCTTTCTTTTCCTAGTCTTCTCTCCATTCTTAATAAATCTCTTATACCAAGAAAACTCTTCCAAAAGATTGGGAACAGCCCACAAAACAGAAATGAATCCAATTATAAAAATATACGTTGAATAACCACCTGCATCATCAGTAAAAAGAGGATTACCCGTAAGAGAAAAATAAATAAGAGAAACACCTGCATAACAAAGAGTCACCGCCAAAAACTTTTCAATAATTTCCTTAGCCTCAACCACAACCTTCTTCTCAATAAAAACCAACAAAAAATAATACAAAACAAAAACCCCTATAATAATTAAATAACTCACACCTACCATAAAAAAACAAACAAAATAAACCTTATAAAGTTTATCTAACAAATTAATAATATGGAAAAACATATAGCACAAGGGGCTGAAGCGATAATAACTCTTAATAAAAACTTAATAACAAAAAAAAGAATTTCAAAATCATATAGAATAAAGGAATTAGATGAAAAAATAATAAAATTAAGAACACGAGCAGAAAATAAAATACTAACAAAAGCCGGCAAAATAATTAACACCCCAGAAGTTAAAAAAGTTGAAGAAAATAAAATAATAATGGAATTCATAGATGGATTAAGACTATCTGAAAACCTAAACAATTTTGAAAAAATAAAACAAAAAAAAATATGTAACAAAATAGGAGAAACCGTTTCAAAAATACACAAAGAAAATATAATTCATGGAGATTTAACAACCTCAAACATAATTCTAAAAAGAAAGAAAATATATCTAATAGATTTTGGACTAGGATACCAAAACGGAAAATACGAAGACAAAGCAGTAGACTTACACCTATTCAAACAAGCACTAGAAGCAAAACATTTTGAATTTCACGAAGAATTATTCTCCGAATTCGAAAAAGGATATCTAAAAATAGATGCAAAAGAATCCCAAAAAGTCTTAGAAAGACTTATCGCCGTCGAAAAACGAGGACGATATAAAAAACATTAAAAAAAAGAAAAAACAGTAAAAAATAAAATAAATTAAAACCTACTTTTTCCAAATACAATATCTATAAGGTTTATTGTAAATTTTAGCAATTAGCCAACCAACAATAAAACCATCAATATATGCAAGAACTGTTCCCCAAACTATACCTAACAAAAAAGTACCAGGCCAATATCCTAATGGACCATATACCGCATCAACAAGTATCCTCCAAGTATCCATCTTACCATACATAGCAAAAACGGAAACAATGAAAACGCATAATGCGAAAACTTTACCAATAGAATTACCTAACTTCTTTGCATCCATTTGCGACAAACCTCCAGACTTTAAATTCAAACTAACAACCTTATTTTGAACCGACCTCTTTTTAGAAGCAGATTTTTTTAAAGAAACTTTCTTACCCGCAACCTTTTTGGAAACACTTTTCTTAGCAATTTTTTTTCTAACCATAACAACCTCCTTTTACAATTATAACAAATAATCTATATTTAAAAACCTAATGATTTCAAAAGATATAATTTAATACCTACTAACAAAAACTATAATTTAAAATCATGTCTCCAGAAGAATAAACATAAATACTCCCACTAGTCAAATCACTTCCAGTAGAATTTTTAATATTACCCACAGAGCCATCATCTGTTTTGCAAAAACCCCACCAAACAATAAAAAAATTAAAAAAAACAAACATCAGAACAAAGGAAAACAAGAGAAAAACAAAAAATATTTAAAGACTAAATTCGTAATAAAAACATGGAGACTAGGTTAACTTATAGATCAGTGAATGCATGGTGCAAACTTAACTTAGTTGGGTTTATCAATACACCCACCCTTCATTAGTCCAACAAAATTCCGGGTTAATGAAGAATAATTCTAAGTTAATTTGGGAAAAAATGGATCAAAAATAAAATGGAAATAAATGAACAAGTTTTTGTTGAAAGAGAACTTAATTCAATAATGGAAGCCACATTAAGGCTTGAAAATGAATTAGTTAGTACTCTAAATCAAACAAGGACGCAATAAACAAAATAAATAAAGTCTCGTGTAGACACCTCTGCCCAAAAATGACAAATTCAAAAATAACAATCAAGAGAAACTTTCACTTAGTTTATACTTGGATAAATAAACTCGACTAATCAAACTCTTGGTTTAAAGTTAGTTGAAAAGAATTCTTAATTAATTTTAAACCAAATAACTAAATAAAATGGGAGAAAAAATGAAAACCGAAAATGAAAACGAAAAAAAATTTCTAGACGAAGAATTAGCGAAGCTTTTAGAGAAAACTCTTAACCTAGAAAACGATTTATTTTTCGCATTAAAAAAGTACTAGGAAAGCTTTTTAAATTGCTAAACTTAGTCAATACTATTAGACAATGGATATGCCAATAGATATGCAGCACCAAGCGATGGGATACGACAGAACAGCTACAATGTTCTCTCCAGAAGGACATCTACTACAAGTTGAATACGCAGAAAAAACTGTAAGATTAGGGCCTTCAAGTATTGGAATTGTGTGTAAAGATGGAGTTTTTATTTTAGCCGACAAAAGAATCGATGATAAATTAGTAGTTCCAAAGTCAACCGCTAAAATTCACGAAATAGACGAACATTTAATTGTAAGCGTAGCGGGAATTGTTTCTGACGCAAGAGTATTAGTAGAAAAAGCTCAAGTATTAGCGCAACAAAATAAAATGACTTATGATTCTCCAATAGAACCAGAACTTTTAATTAAAGATATTTCAAACATAAAACAACAATTCTCACAATACGGTGGAGCAAGACCATTCGGAGTTTCTTTAATGGTTGCAGGAATAAATAACCTTACGCCAGAATTATTCGTAAGCGACGTTACAGGAAATTATATGGGATACTTCGCAACAGCAATAGGAGAAAACGACGAACAAATAAAAGAAAAACTAAGAGAAAGTTACAAAAAAGATATTACAATAAAAGAAGGAATAAAACTATCTCTAAAAATTCTAAAAGAAATACAAGAAGATAATTTTAATATAAAAAGATATGAACTAGTAATTGTTGAAACTAAAACAAAAAAACTAGAAAAAATAGACGGCGAAGAAATAGAAAAAATATAAATTCTCACATTTTAATAAGAAATTTTAACAATTTACAACTTACCCAATTATTTCCCAAAAACCCTAATATTCTCCAAAAAACCAAACTCCCAAAAGATTTATAAACAAAATTTCAACTTAAATTAGTATGACAACAAAGAAAGGAAAGAAAATTTCAGGCGGAAAGTATATTCAAGCTAGAAAGAAAAAACTATGCGAAAGACCTGGTCAAAAAAGAACAGTTAAGCTAGGCGAAGAAAAAAGAAGAACAAAAAGAACAATGGGCGGTAACGAAAAAACTTTCATGCTTAAAGCACAATTTATCAACGTAGAAAAAGATAAAAAAACTCTTAAAGCAGAAATAACAAACGTTTTAGAAACTCCATCAAACAGATTCTTAGCTAGACAAAACATTCTGACAAAAGGTACAGTTGTAGAAACTGAATTAGGAAAAGTAAAAGTTACAAACAGACCGACTCAAGAAGGTTTAGTTAATGGTATTTTATTAAAAGAAGAATAATTTTGAAAGAAAATAATTTTGAAAATTTTACAACAATATATTAATAAATAATTTTTACTTAATCTTTATGCTTTTTAGCACCAAGAACACCCTCTCCATAAGAATCTTTTACCAACAATCTCACTTTGCGCTCTGAATGTAGTTCCAAAGAATATTTACCATTTCTAACTTGAGCCAAAATATCCTCATATTCTCTTTTAGCAGTTTCTCTATCTGGATATGGCTCATCATTAACAAACCCTGAATCCAAACCTTCCACTCTTAGCTCAGTCCTTAAGCCCGCTACCTTCGAATCAGTTAAATGCAAACTAAAATAAGAATTTTCCTTAACTGTTATATTTTTCAAATCCACTGGAAAATTAAATGGACCTTCATTATTTCCCAATGAAAAATTTAAATTAACTGCCATATTTTCTAAACCCATTGGAACACCAGTATTTTCAAGTATTTTTCCTTCATCAGTTGGTATTCCGTGTATCATAAAAACTATACCCCCCGCTCTATTTAAATATTTATATTTAAAATTACATTATTTAGAATTACTAATCTTCAATCGCATCCACTCTTCCCAAAAATCTCATTCCACACTTCCCAAAAGAAATTTTTTCACTCCCTTCCCCCCAAAAATTTTTTTCTTCAAAAAAAATTTCCCCAAACTCCATCCTCAAACTCCCTCATTTCATTCACTCGTTTCCCATCACTCAAAAACCTTCTCAAAAAATCTCCCAACTCCCAAAACTCGAAAACAAGTTTTCTCATTTCCCAACATACCAATTTTTATCAAACTTTTTTCGTTCCCCCAGAATTTTGATTTATTTTTTAGTCAAGACAAAGTTAAAAAATTTCGACGCGTACAAGCGGTACGTAAGAAATTTCTTTAACGAGTATTGGCAAAAAAGAAACAAAATTAAACTTTAAGCCAAGTTGTTTCGTAATATAGGACATCCCTCTCGTCGTCAACAATCCCCAACAATAACTTTTTCTTAGTAGAATGAGCAACTCTATTTTTAGCACTAAATTCATTCCAAGTAGTTCTATTAGCCTCATGCTCAACATAAACAATCCATTTAGAATGCGCTTTTCCCATCCTCTTACCTTTCTCATAAACTCTAAAATCAGCTCCAAATTTCAGAGCAGTCTTAACCAAATATCCTTTCTTTCTCAAATCACTAAACACCGCATACTTTAACTGAATCTTTTTATCTAACCTAGAAAACTTCCTAAGTAATTCTTCAAAATCCAATTTCTTAGAACCACTAGAAACTTCCATCTTTTTTCCTTCAACTAAATATAAAACCTCACAAAAACTATAATTTATTTTTCCAGAACTCTTCGCTCCATAAAAACTCCTCTCAAAAAAACTAAACGCATCGATAGAACTACTAAAAACAGCCCCCGCCAATAAATTTGCATTAATCATATCAATATACAACAATAACAATATTTAAAAATATCTTTTTCTAAATTTTAACATGGCAGAAAATAAAAGTTCAAATTCAAAAACTTTATTAGCCAAACTTCTCTTATTGTTATAAACCAGAGCTTAATTTTAAGTTCTAAGAATTCACACAAGAGAAAAATATATCAAATGGAACAAGAAAACGAAAAAATAGATTTCAAAGGAATAGAAAAAAAATGGCAAGAAAGATGGGAATCTGAAAAAACATTTGAAGTTACAGAAGACTCAACAAAACCAAAATACTATTGCTTGGAAATGTTTCCATACCCATCCGGCTCAGGACTCCATATGGGACACGCATGGAATTACACGATTGGAGATATTCTAGCACGATTCAAAAGAATGAACGGATTCAATGTATTACATCCAATGGGCTACGATTCACTAGGATTACCAGCAGAAAATGCAGCAATCCAAGCAGGAAAACATCCAGACGACTACACCAACGAATCAATTCCAAATTTTATAAAACAACAAAAAAAAATTGGACTAAGTTATGATTGGTCACGAACATTATCTTCACACGAGGCAAATTATTACAAATGGGATCAATGGATTTTCTTAAAAATGTTAGAAAAAGGACTGGCTTATCAAAAAATTTCAGCAGTAAACTGGTGCAACAAGTGCAACACAGTTTTGGCAAATGAACAAGTTCACGATGGTAAATGCTGGAGACACGAAGATACCGCAGTTGAAGTTCGCCAATTAAAACAATGGTTCTTAAAAACAACTCATTATGCCAATGAATTATACGAAAACTTAGACAATATGGACTGGCCTGAAAAAACAAAAGCCATGCAAAAAAACTGGATTGGA
>Ga0222697_1000861_pt1 | contig 12439 bp, 23 predicted proteins | sample AntAcemetage1402_FD_179835 | JGI IMG/M metagenome (GOLD analysis project Ga0222697, IMG submission 179835) | Saline water microbial communities from Ace Lake, Antarctica - #1402 | ecosystem: Environmental > Aquatic > Non-marine Saline and Alkaline > Saline | place: Antarctica: Ace Lake... | reverse complement strand
AATACATACCTATTGACATACCCCTGACTAATATATGTTCACTATCATTGTGCGCTTATTGATGAAGCAGAGTCATACTGCTATAGATAGTGTTAATAAGTAGTTACTGTGTGTAATTGCTGTGAACAGCAATTACACTATGTATATGTTTATAAATATATCGATAGTTCTAATGTAAGTGTTGTAGAAGATGGAACTCTAACCGATAGGTTGGAGTGTCCATTTATTGTAGTAAGCTCACTAACGCTCCACTAACTGCGTTAGTTCACTAACGCTCCAGTTAGTTCACTTACTACTCATAATAAGTACCCCCCTATTAATACCTAAAATGCTAACTCTGTAAGAGTTAGATTATAGTATCAAGTATGAGTAGTAAAGAATTAATTCGTAGTAAGTGAGTATAGTTTGCTCGCTACGCTCGCTATAATGTATTAATAGTATATATAAGTATCGGTGTTATGATAGAGCGCTTGCTCATGCCCAAAGGTGATAGATGATGTTCCATAAGAAATCATCCCCTTTAGGATGATTTGCTTATGGAGAGCTAAGGTAGGCTTCATATCTTAAGCTTCTGGTCTTTAGTTGTACAACTGTGCATGCGCATGCGCTTATTCGGTACACCGAAATTAGAATTTGTGTATTGCCGTCTATTAACTGTGTGCTTGGAAATGGAACTATACCCGGCGTTGAATCGGTAGCTTTATATACGGTTGGCGTAAGCCAACAGATTTTAGAAAATCCTATAATATTTCCACAATACTTATTAACCCCAACATATATAATACACACATGAAACACCAACCTATCCTTGTTGATGATTGGCAACAAGAGATTATAGATTATGATGGAAATATACTTCTGAATAAGGGACGTAGGATAGGAGCTACTCATATCATGGGGAGAAAGGCAATAGAATATTTAATGAAACATAAGAACAATCATCCCTCTAGTCAAATAATCTGTGTATCACTAACAGAAGACCAAGCTCAGCTAATAATCATGTTTGCTTTACAATATGTTGATGAAAAATATTCTAAATATCTTGGAAAAGGCAGAGATAAGCCAACACAGAGCAGGATTGTTTTAGTAGTTAATGGGAATCGTAGAATATTGAAAGCTAGACCTGTAGGAAATACTGGGGATGCTGTCAGAGGCTTTGAAGGACAGGTTTTAATGGTTGATGAAGCTTCTAGGATGCCAGAGATGTTTTGGATTGCTGCAACTCCAATATTAATGACTCAGGGCGGAGTAATTTGGATGTGGAGCACTCCACATGGCAAAGTTGGAAGGTTTTGGGATGCATTCCAGAACAAAAACAAGAGATATCGAGTTTGGACTAAGAACTCTGAGAAAGTTATCAATGACAGACCAATATCGAAGAGTTGGACACAGCCGCAAAGAGAAGCTGCAATAAGATATCTAGAAGAGGAAAAAGAGGAGATGTCGGCATTACAATATGGCCAAGAGTACATGGCTTTATTCCTAGAAGATTTGCAAAGATTCTTTGATGATAAATTGATTGATAGATGCTGCATTCTTAAAAGAAATCCTCAACAAAGAAAAGAAGATAACTACATGGGTGTTGATATTGCTAGAATGGGAAATGATGAATCTTCTTTTGAAATATTCAATACTTCAACACCTAGTAAGATAATGCAAATTGAGAATATCACAACTAAGAAGACTTTAACTACTGAAACCGAGTACAGAATCAAGGAACTTACTATGTTATGGGATTTAAAAAAGGTCGGGATTGATGCTGGTTCAGGTTCTCTCGGTGTTGGAATCTACGACCATTTACTTCAAGACCCAATCACGAAAAGTAAAGTCATTCCGATGAACAATAGAACGATATCTTTGGACAGGCACGGAGAACAACAACAGAGGATTTTCAAAGAAGACCTTTACGACAACATGAAAGCAATGATGGAGCACGGGGAAATCTTATTTTTAGATGATGAGAACCTTCACGCATCTTTTAGATGTATTCAATTCGAGTTTGTCAAAGATAGAGGGCAAATAACAAAAGTTAGAATCTTTGGAGATTATTCTCATATTGTTGAAGGATGTATAAGGGGCGCATGGCTTGCAAAAAAGGAAAAGTCTAAAAAGTTCTTTATCAAAACTATATAATGTCAGATGAAGGAATATTCGCAACAACTGCGGAAGTACAACGAAAAGTAGGAGCTAATGCGAGCGCAGTCTCAAATGTAGAAGCTTATATCAATCAATTCATGACAGAAGCAGAGTCTTTTATTAATGTAACTTGTAAAGTCAATTTCTCAGATACCTACGCAACTCTCAACGCTGATGTTAAAGGAATCCTAAAAAGATGTGCATCTTGTTTGGCTGCAATTGATGTTATAGAATATGACACCACCGGAATTTCTTCGTCAGAAGCTCAATTCAGAATTAATGTACTTTGGGCGACAGCTCAAGAATGCTTAAAGCTCTTAAAGAAAAAAGAAGATACAAACTTTATGACAAAAGCTTAATATGGTAGTTCCTATAAGATTCCCCTCAAAGCCGCCCGAAGCAGTAGCTAGTTTTAACTGGGAAGATATCGCCGAAGGTACAGGGATTATTGTATTCTATGCTTTTGCAACTGACTCTGATAGTGGTTTGGAGTATCATTTAACAAACCAACCAACAATTTATTCTTCAAAAATCGAGAGTGCAACAACTTCTGGAAATACCGAGTCTCTTGATTTGGATTTCGATTTGTCTCAGTTCAATTCACCGAGAATAGTTGAAGGTACAGCTCTTATAAGTTTTACAATGACAGGAACGGCAGGCGTTGGAACAACTTGCGAAACTACTGCCACAGTCTATATAAGAAAGTGGGATGGAACAACTGAAACAAATTTAGTAAGTGATACAAGTCCCTTATTAGTAGCAGTTAATAACACTGTCAAAGAACTTGTAACAATGCCCTTAACAGTTCCAAGAACTCAATTTGCAAAAGGAGACACATTAAGATTAACATTTGTTTTAACAACTGTGAAAAGTGCAGGGGGTAATTCAATTCAGGGAGCATTTGGACATGACCCAAGAAATAGAGATGGGACTATCATAATTCCAAGTACAGATGACCCTGATACTATAACAAGCTTAATTTTAAATATGCCTTTTGATATAGGAACTTAAAGATGGTTGAATACGATGTAGGACAGACAACGACAACGGACATGACTAACGAGGTTGATGATTTCTCTGTTAGTAGTGAGAACATTGACGAGGCCGGAAGTGATAAAGAAACTTATTGGACTAACCAAGACTTTAACGAGTACTTAGGATATTATGACACAATTCCAGAACTTAAGAAATCTATTGATGCGTTATCTTACTGGACATCAGGCCGAGGATTCGAAACAGACCCTCAAAAACAATTAATTACTGAAAGAATAATAGGATGGGGAGAAGATTCTTTCCAAAGTATTATGGAAAATATGCTTGTTGTCAAGAAAGTTAATGGGGACTCTTTTGCTGAGATTATAAGAGATAAAGAATCTGGAGATATATTAAATCTTAAACCTTTGAATCCTTTAAGAGTTCGGATTGTTGTTAATAATCAGGGAATCATTATAAGATATGATGAATGGGATGCTAAGAATAAAAAGGTTATTAGGCCCCTAACAACTGAACAAGTCTTTCATCTCAGTAACGACAGAACAGCAAATCAAATTCATGGAACCTCAGTTATCAAAGCTTGTAAATGGGTGATTGATGCAAGAAATGAAGCAATGGCAGACTGGAGAAGAATCTTACATCGAAACCTAGCAGGAGTTAGAATTATTGAAGTTGATGAAGAAGATGATGCAAAACTGGCAATTATGACCACTCGATGGGCCACTGCAATAAATAAAGGAGAAGTTATGATTCTCCCAAAAGGTACTGCCGGAATTCCAAACATCCCTCCACCAGTAAATCCTGAAAACTGGATTAGATATCTAGAGAATTTCTTTTATCAATCTGTTGGAGTTCCTAAAATTATCCTTGGCGGAAGTGCTGAGTTTACAGAAGCAGGCGCTAAGATTGGATATTTAACATTTGAACAAGTTTACATGACAGAGCAAAGATTGCTAGAAAGTGATATATGGAATCAATTAGGAATTAAATTAAAGTTTGAAAGACCAGTTAGTTTAAAAGAGAACATGAACGAGAACCAAGAAAAGAACGCCGGACAAACAGGGATTCAACCTAATGAAGTTCAGGCAAAAACAACAAGGAGTGAATAATGGTAACTAAAAAAGAAAAAGAAACAATGCAGGAAAGAATTCTTAGAGAAAATAAAGAAAAAAGGCAGAAAGCTTTAAGCACTCCTGACAGATTGGAGCTTGCAACATCTAGAGCAAGAAATGCAGGAATTCCCGACCCATATCTAGACCCAAAAACTAAAGAGATTCGTGTTGGAACATTTCGAGAAGAAGAAGCTCAAAGACAAGAAACATTAAGACGGGCACAATTCGGAGAAGAAACAGGTTCGGAAGCATTGAGGTTACAGCTTGAACAAAATATTGCAAATCCTCCAAGCCTAGAACCCGGTGCTGCAACAGATACAGGAGTCGCAAAGTTTATTGCAGAAGTAGGAATCAAAGGAAACCCTTCCATTCAAAGATTTCAGAACATTTTCGCATTAGCAAAAGGAGATAAGCCATTATCAACTAAAGAAATAGCAGGGACTCCATTGGGTAAAGCTTTAGGATTTACTCAGGTAGGAATCGGAACTGTAGGACTAGCTCTAACAATTCCAACCGTAATGACTGCTTTGGCATCTACAACTGTTGGAAGTTCAGTTTTAGGAGCTGGAGGTTCTGTACCCGGATTAAACAAAGCAATTGGAGTATTGAGTCTTTATGCAGTTGGGGGAAAAGTATTAGATTATAGAGGATCTGAAATGGATGTTTTAAGACAGGGTATGAAAAAAGTTGTCGAAGACGGAGAGAGAATTGAAGCATCAGTAAGAAATGGATATTCTCCTGCGGATAGTATTGGAGTATTAACTCAGATGTCCGAGGAGTTAGAATCCGCAGAATCAAGAATAAAAGAATTAGGAAATAATAATTTAAGATATCGAGTTGATAAACAATTTATTCTAGACCAACAAAACGCAAGGAGTGCAAGAGAAGCAATCTTAAGAAGGGTTATAGCTATTGAGAATATCGCAGCAACAGGACAAGCAGCTTTAAGCCCAGAGGAGCTTTTAATCGACCTCGCAAGATTTGAATAACATGAAAGATAAACACGTAATCATTACAGCTATTATTTGTCTAACTCTTATGGAAGTATGCGCTATGTTCAATGGAATTAATGGAACTATGAGAACAATTATATTTGCAATGATTGCAGGATTAACAGGCCTTGCAATGCCACAGTTAAAAATATTGAAAGGAGGATAAGAACAATGGATGAAAAACAAGAAGAAAAGAAACCATCAACAGGAGATTCTGGAGAAGGGGATAAGCCGAAAAGGCTTGATATTGTTGAGAGAGCCAGCGCTGAAAGAGAAAAACTGGAGCAAGTAAGAGATGCTCTTAAAAAAGAAAATGATAGAGCCGAGGAGATTATGGCGAGGAGAGCATTAGGAGGAGAAACTAGTGTGGGAGAACATATCGAAAAACCTCAAGAAGAATCAAACGAAGATTACGCTAAGAAAGTCATTGCTGGAGATGTTGGAAACTAAAACCCCAAAAGATTTAGGTGTAAAGATTGGAACACCTCTAGAGGTTCTATGGACTAATGTTAAAACTCAAACTGAAAGTTTAATCGGAAAGATTGAGAACGATTTGATAATTAATAAAGAATTATTAAAAGTTGCAAAGGATAAGATACTTTTAGAACAGCGTAAATAATTCCAAAAAGTTTAAATAGTTAGTATACTCAGGTATACCCATGGCTGACGAAACCACATTAATGGTAGAAACTGAATTACCTGTTAATTTTAAATGTGCAGATGGTGCAGGTATAGCAAAAGGTGCAATTCTTAAACTTACTGAATCTATGACAGCTATTATTAATTCTGGAGCAAAAGACCCTGTATGTGGAATAGCAGCAGAAGAAAAGATTGCAAATGATGGTAAAGTTACAATCAAAGTTTATATGGGAGGAATATTTAAAGGAACTGCAGAAGCAGCAATATTAATTGGAGCACCTTTATCAGTAGGAGCAACAGCTAATAGGATCCAAACAGCTGTAGGAACTAATGGGGCAACAGTATTTGGTATTGCATTAGAAGCACCTAGTGGAGCAGCACAAACATTCATATTCAAATTAGCATTAGGAACTGGAGGAGACGTAGCATAATGGCAGACACAGCAGGCGAAGCAGACATCAGAGGAATTGACATTGATAAGTTAGCAAAGGGATATGCAGATTTAGAGCCTAATGTGATTAAAAGTTTTGTATCTAATTCTAAAACAGGTGCTAGGGAAATGCGATGGTATCAAAAAACAAGTGGATTTATAGATACTGCAACAACTGATGATACAGCCGGAACATTAATTTCTAATACTAGTGGAGGAAGGCCATTTGTAGCAGAACAATCTTGGACTAGACATACTTCTTATGTAAAAGAGTTCTTTGTAGAATCTCCTATGATATCTAATTCTGATTTAAAAGATAATGATGTTGATTTATTAACAACAACTATTAGAGATTTAGTAAGAAGTGTTCAAAGGAAAGTAGGATTAAGAATGTTTGAAATACTATTCAATTGTTTGGCAGCTACACCAACACAACCTTTGACAGGAGCTACAACTGTTCAGACTACAGCATCTACAGATGGATGGGACCAAGTAGCAACAGCAAACCCAATATTAGATATTCTTAATGGGCAGATGAAAATAAGACAGCAAGGTTATGATGCTGGAAAAGCAATAATTGCTATGAACTCAATAGAGCACAAATATTTAATCTCATATTTAATTAATGTTAAGGGTGCAAGTATTCCAAGCTTCTCAACAGAGAAATTAAGAAGTGGAGTAGTTATGGAGATATTAGGAAACAGTGTTATAGTTGATGAAATCTTCACAACTGATTGGGTATATCAATGGGTTCCAAATAGAGTAGCAACATGGAAATCATTCACTCCAATATCTTCTGCAAAAATAGTAGAACCATTAATTGGTGTAAAGATTAGAGTTAAAGAAGAAGGAGAATTAATCCTACATGACCCTAACGCTTGCCACATTATTTCTGATACTATAGGATAAAGATTAAAATGACAAAACAAAATAGAGAAAGAGCATACAAACACTTCAGAGATTTAGAAGCAAACTATGAAGCATTACCACACCTAAACAAAGGTATGACTGCAACTACTGTATTAAGAGCAAGAGCAAAAGCAAGCGCTGACGCACTATTAAAAAGAAATCCTGAGTTAGAGAGTGTCAAAGAACCAGTAGAAGAAGCTAAACTTAAAGGAAAGAAATAATGGTGGATAATTTAAAGAACTTACCTCAAACTAAGTTCGAGATTACTAATTTTGCAGAAGATTATACTTTTGATGCAGATACAGTTACTCTAGGAGTAACTAATGACGTTCTTGCAACTCTAATAAGAGATTTAATTGCAAAAGGAATTATAAACCCAGCAGGAACAGTGGCATAATGGCAGCAGGAGATAGTGATGTTCAGATAGCAACTACTGCAACTGCAGCAGCAATAAAGACAGCAGTTGATGCAGCAATAACAGCAACAGGAACAGCTGCAAGACTTACTATTTCACAACTTAACAATGGGGCTGTTGTTATTGTGGCTAATCTTATTGCATAAATTTATTAAGTTTAATTCTATATTATTTTATGGCAAATATTATTGGAGAAAAAGAACTCAAAACAGACTGGCCAATAGAAGAAGGCCTAACAGCAAAGACACAAACACAGACAGGAAGAACTTCTAACCTAATACCAGAGGGAATAAATAGTATAAAAACAACTGTTCTAGAAAGAGATAGGGAGCTAATGTAATGGCTAGGCCACCAAGTGCTGATAGCATTATTAGAAATGCTAAACAAGCAGAACGTAAAGTTGAAACTCATGCAGATATAGCATCTGATATGATCTTGCCTAATAATTCTGGAGAACATACTAAAGGAATTAAGAGAGATGTTCCAATTAATGATTATGATTTAAGTAATAAGAAATATGTTGATGATAAATTTCCAGTAACTCACGCTTCTACAACAGGACAAACTACTAACGACCATCATAATAAAGACCATGCTTCTGAACATGAAACAGGAGGAGGAGATTTAGTAAACCATGATTCTCTAACTGGTTTTTTAGCGAATGAACATATTGACTGGACTAATGCCACTGAAAATTTAATTACTATTGGAGATATTTCTTGTGCTAGTTTGATAGTTGATACAAATACTCTAGTAGTTAATGCAACAGGTTATACGGATAAAGTAGGTATAGGAACTGCAACGCCTTCATCAGCTTTAGAGGTTGCAAGTGGTAGAATACAAATAACTGGTAACACAGTTCCATCTGCAGGAGCAGGTTTAGAACTTGGCTACTCAACACTAGGTACAGTTCTTGCTTATGATAGAGACGCTTCAGCATACAAACAACTTAATCTTAATGGAAGTCATATTGGATTTTTTATTAGTGGAGTACAAACTGCATATTTAACAGATGCTAAATTAGGGATAGGTGTAGATGCAGTATCAAATGTTCTTTATCCCTTACACGTTTCAATAAGAGATGCTAACAATAACACAGTTTCTAATCTAATGGCTTTAGACCATAGATTAACTTCAGGAGTGGGTGCTAATGGAATAGGAACTGGTTTTATATTATCAGGTGAGAATAGTGTAGGTAGCCGTAATGGAATGATGAGATTTGTTGGATTACTTGATGATGTTACAACTGGAACCGTAGAAGGAGCTTGTAGAATAGACTTAAATCATCACGGGGCTTGGACAGAAGCATTTAAATTATCTGAAACAGATTGTATTATTTCTAAAGATGTAGGAATAGGAACAACAAGCCCAGATACTAAACTCCAAGTTGTAGGAGATTGTAAGTTTGGTGATGATAATACAAACTATGCTTCATTTGATACTGATGGAGAATTAACTTTAACTGGAACTGCTAAAATATATAAGTCTAAAACATTTACTTTTAATTATTCAAGAATAACTGCACAAGGAAAACCAACACTGGTTAATAGAGGTGTGTTCTTTGGTTGGAGCTTACCAATATATAGTGCTGATGATGAAGAACTATTCACTTGTAATTGTATTCCAGAAGATTGGGATGGAAGTTCTGACCCAGTAGTTACTCTTGCAGGTTGGATAGATACAGCAAACAATGCAAAGAAGTTCAATATGCAAGTATCAGTAGAATATTATGATCCTGTAACTAATCAAGTTGTTCCGATAACAACAAATGATTATACTACAGAAACAACAACAGGAAATGATGCACAATACACATCTTTTGCTGTTAACTTTACTTTAGACGCATCAGCTATAGGAGTTACTGCTGGCCAACCTTTAGGAATAAGGATAAGAAGATTGGACGCATCAGCTGATGAAATAACAGGAGAGTTTGTAGTTGAGGGAATGGTTATAAGATATTTATCAGATAGACTTGGCGGAACATCATAATTCTATAGAACACATACATTTATATACTACTTCTTCTTCTTATTATTGTAAAATACTTAAACATTTTTATTGGGGAGAACTGACACCACATTTCTCCCCTAACCCTCGACAAAATGACACAAACAAAATATTATAAAGTAAAATGCAACAAGTGCAAGTATCAATGGATGAGCAAAAGTAAGTTATTCCTAGTTAGTTGTCCCTGTTGCGGAGCAAAGATAAGAAAATGACAAATAAACAACCACAACTAAGCTATTATGAAGCCTTAGTAACAATGCTCTTGTTATTATTCGCATTTGGTTTAGGCCTCTTAGGAGCTTTTTTCGGATGAAAATCACAGACGTATGGTCACTACATTATGAAAACTTCATAATACAGATAGACGCAACAGCAGAAGAAGAAAAGGATTTTAAAGAAAGCTTTGAGGTTGAATTTCCTAACAAGAATCTTATAATCAATAATGTAAGGAGGACTAAAGAATAATGGAACCAGCAACAGAAAAACAAATTAAGTTTGCAAATAGTTTAGGTATAGAAAACCCTCAGAACTACTCAAAGATGGAGATTAAGGGAATGATTGATGATAAGCTACAAGCAAGGAATGGTGGGACTAAGAAGCCTTCATATAATGCTCCACAAGCTCCACAATCACCTCAAACTTCAAGACATGACATAGTTATCGAAAAGAGAGAAAAGCCTCATTCATACGAGTTTGGTAAGCCTACAAGTAGGTTTAAGATATATTATGAAACTGTAGTAGACCTTAAGAAACATCTTGAAGAACTTAAAGAATCAGGATTTTTAGAAGACCCAGTTGATAATTTTGAAGTGCCTAAAGAAGTACCTAAATAATCCTTATTTTTTTTATTATTTTTTATTTAAAATGTTAAAAGAAGCTAAGAAAGAAGAATTTGATTTAAGTAAGGAAAAGAAAGAAGCATTGAGAAAAGTAAAAATACTCAGAGAGAGTTATGATTGTTCTAATTGTTCTGATTGTTCTTATTGTTCTGATTGTTCTTATTGTTATGATTGTTCTGATTGTTATGATTGTTCTTATTGTTCTAATTGTTCTTATTGTTATGATTGTTCTGATTGTTCTTATTGTTATGATTGTTCTGATTGTTATGATTGTTCTTATTGTTATAATTGTTCTGATTGTTCTTATTGTTCTGATTGTTCTTATCGTTCTGATAAAAAATATATGATTAAAAATGTTCAATTTACTAAGGAGGAATATGAAGCATGGAAAAAGAATTTGATTTAAAAGCAAGGATTGAAGGAGAGAAATCAAAATGACATTTAATTTATTTCCAACAACAAACAAAGAAATAAGAGATTTGATTCAGGTATGTCAAAGGATGAATCATGTGCAACAGGTAGCATATAGCACTTATCACGATTGCTTAACGCAGGTTTGTTTTAATTGTAAGATGATAAGAACCTCTATGAAAGCTGAAGATTACAATAAATATAAAAAATATATGATTAAAAATGTTCAATTTACTAAGGAGGAATATGAAGCATGGAAAAAGAATTTGATTTAAGTAAGAAGATAAAATGTGTAGAAGCAGGAGCAGTTAGTGAACTGCCTTTAGGAACTGATTATGATTATGAAATGATATTCACAAAAGACTTTAAAGAATTTATCAGATTGTTGAAAGAAGAATTTGGTAATTGCAGAGATAAAACTGATGTATGGGCTGATGAAGAAAGATGGGATAAATTTGAAAGAATGTTTGAAAAGAAATTAAACAAACTAGCAGGTAAGGAATTATCTAAATAAAACAGGAGGTTAATCACAAAGCCTCAAAAACAACACCATAAAACCCTGTGAAATGCACATTCTCTTTTTCTAATTTAGCCTTTAATTTAGGGTCAATATAACTCATCTTCTCTGAAAGTGTACGTTTACACTGAATTAATTTAATGATTTTCTTAGAACTATCAATACTTATCACATCAAAGGGAGAATGACTGCCTGCTGTTCTAAATGCTATGCAACCATTTTCCCTTTCATCTTGCATCACCTTATACTCTTTACGAGCTCCCTTCTTATAGTAATCATTTGGCATTATCTTTTCCTTCTCTTTTTCTTAGTCATTTCTGATATTGTTGTTTTCAGCTTGTTATTCTCTTTAAACATATCTTTGCCAAGATTTAAAGATTCCAAAGATACTCTTGATAGATTATGGTTTTTAATCACTAACTTATTAATTCTATTCTCCTGTATAAAAATAGCAATTATTAAGCATATTACTCCAATTATTAATAGTATTTCAATTATCATGTTCAATCAACCTCCTTATCGCTTTTCAGCTCTTTATTTTCCTTCCAATTAGAAGTATCAATGCCTAAGTTATCAAGAAACTCAAATACCATTATCTTCCGCTTATCAAAATCAGGTTCTTCTGATAATCCCTTCTGCCATGCAGTTTCTTTAGTATCTTCTTTCTTCTTACTATATTTATCAATGTTCTGTTGAGCTAATACAGGGTCTTCTATAATCATTAGTGCATCTAAGCTGTCTTGAAGTACCTTACTAGGGCTTAATTTATGCTCTTTCATGAATTTGTTTTGAAACTCATTGATTGTGAGCGTGATATGAAATGCCATCAGTAAGTATGTATTGTTGTTTATTTAAGGATTGTTAGCATTGTACTATTATGATATAATGTCTATAAATACATACCTATTAACAGACCCCTGACTAATATATGTTCACTATCATTGTGCGCTTATTGATGAAGCAGAGTCATACTGCTATAGATAGTGTTAATAAGTAGTTACTGTGTGTAATTGCTGTGAACAGCAATTACACTATGTAT
>Ga0222697_1000860_pt1 | contig 12441 bp, 9 predicted proteins | sample AntAcemetage1402_FD_179835 | JGI IMG/M metagenome (GOLD analysis project Ga0222697, IMG submission 179835) | Saline water microbial communities from Ace Lake, Antarctica - #1402 | ecosystem: Environmental > Aquatic > Non-marine Saline and Alkaline > Saline | place: Antarctica: Ace Lake... | reverse complement strand
TGGGAGTAATGTTGTGTTCTTTTTGTTCTTCTCTGTTTTTTGATTTTTTAGCTCTGTCATGTGCAACAAATAAAGCTGGCTCTATGTCTTGTCGATTTTCTAAATAATTTTTTATAGCTTGTTTTGCAGTATCAGATAAAAATACAATTCTAAGTTTTTTGCCTTTTCCTCGAATAGTAAATTCATCCTTTTTTAAGTTGATACTTTCGCGATTCAGATTCGTCAGTTCGCTAACACGTAAACCAGTGGAGAATAATAATTCTAATATTGCCTTGTCGCGCAGTTTTATAATATCACGAGAATCAGATTCAAGAGGTGCATCAAGCAAATGCTGTAAATCATCTGTATCTAAAAAATCAACTTCACGCATTTCCTGTTGTGCGAGCTCAATTTTTTCGGGAGCCAGAGATTGAATATCTTGGCGCGCTAAATATTTTAAAAAGCTTCTTAAAGCTATAAGATGGTAGTTTTGTGTTTTTGGATTAAGTTGCTGATTTGATTTAGGATTTTCGTACCTATTTAGCCAAAGACGATATTTGCGAACAACATCTGCGTTAATTTTGTTTGGGCTAGGATTTTTTGCCCATGACGAAAATCTGCGTAAATAAAAATCATAGTTTTTTAGGGTGGCCTCGGACCGGCCTTTTTCGATTTCTAGGTATTCTAGGAAGTTTGTTATGAGTTGTGAAATAGTGGACATATTTTTTTACTGTCATTGCTGCGGTCGGGAGTACTCTCCCTCGCAATGACAAGGGGAGCACCTTCTTGTATATATTTTACGACACTTATGGTGTCTTGACAAATGCGCTATTTTAATATATTTTATGTATATTAACAAGTAAGCGATGTCTTGGTTATAGGGAGAGAAAATCTCGCTTTTCTCGGATATACGCATAAAGGACAATATATGTTAGATAAGAAGAAAAAAGATCGCATTATTGAGAAATATAAAACTCATAAAAACGATACAGGGTCTGCTGAAGTGCAAATTGCAATATTAACAGCAGAAATCAAAGAGCTCACAGAACATCTTAAAGAGCATAAAAAGGATTTTTCATCACGTAGAGGATTGATTAAAAAAGTATCGCAAAGAAGGCGTTTATTGCAATATCTACAAAGGGATAATGCTAAAAGCTATGATGATATTACAAAAAAGCTAAAAATAAAGAGACGCTCTGAACAGACAATGACTGAATCTGAAGAAGAAAAAGAGATTAGAGAGAAAAAAGAAGAGGAAGAAATGCCAAAAGTAGAAGAAGAGGAAGAAGAAGTAATCCCAGAATAAATTTAAAAAAAATAGAGGCGCAATTAATCGCGCCTCTATTTTTTTTGGAATACCACAATTGACTATTCGCAGTAAATGCGGTTTTTTGATATAATATTATTAATATGAATAGATTATTTATCTTTTTATTCGCATTTTGTTTATTTTCGGTGGGTTGTTTTGCGTTGCCAGCAAAAGCTGCTGTAATTGATCCGCCTAATAATATTAGCGCAACAGCTAGTGGTTGGGCTAAAAGAATTAATGTTTCATGGGATGCGTCTACTACGCCAGGATCTTCCTATAGATTATATCGCTCAACTAATGGCGAAGACATAGGGTCTATTGTGGTTAATGATTCTTTCGAGATTGCATATATTGATGAAGATGTGTCATATAATCAATATTACTATTATTATGTTAGGGCATTAAATGACCCAGATGAATCTGAATTAGCAGGACCTGCTTCGGCAAAACCATCATTGCCTGCGCCAATTAATGTTTCTGCTTTAGATACTGGTTTAGGACAAACTATTAAAGTTCAATGGAGCAGACCAACTTTGGATCTTATTTTGACATATAATGTTTATCGATCTACTCAAGATAATAGTTCGGGTGTAAGAGTTGCTAATAAAGTTATTGACACAGAATATTTAGATACATCTGTAGAAGATAATACAACATATTATTATAGTGTTAAATCAATAAGCGAAGATGGGTCAATGTCAGATGCAAGTAATTATGTAAGTGTTACTGCGCATGATGAAGTTAAGTCATCAGCACCAACAAATTTATGGATAGAAGATTTAGGAGAAGGAAAAGTTAAAATAATTTGGGCAGCTCCAGAAGGAGATTTGATTAATAATTATATTGTATATAAAAGTACAAGTTCTTCTGGATTAGGAGATGAGATTGGAAGAACAGAGGATGGTTATTTTACAGATGGAAATGTTTGGATTGGGGCAACATATTATTATCGGGTTAAAGCAGTTGATGAGGGTGGTAATATTTCTGACCAAAGCGATTATGTAAGTTTTGAATCTTCAACTTCGGGAGGAAGCGCAGGAGATATTAGTGGTTTAGGCGCTGAAGCAACAGGAAATAGCGGAGAAATTAAAATTACTTGGGATAGTCCTGTTTCAGAAAATTATTCTTATATGCGAGTTTATCGCAATACTTCTAAAGGTAGTTTAGGAGGTCTTGTTTCTGACAAGGTGCAAGGAACATCTTTTACAGATAAAAATCTTGCTAATGGACAAACATATTATTATATTGTGCGCGCAGTTAGCAAAGAAGAAGTAGAAGAGCAATCAATGAGCGAGGTTTTTTCATCTCCATTTATTAAAAGTAGCGATAATCAAACTCCGTCGCCAATTTCAAGATTGCGTGTGCAAGATGTTGGTAATGGAAAAACATTAAAACTTACTTGGATAAATCCAGAATTATATCAGTATAAATATCTAAGAATTTACAAAAGTGAATCCAAGGATGCTATTGGAAATCCTATTAGAGATTGGTTTAAGGGTAATGAGTACGAAAATACAGAAGGCATTACAGAAGGGGTTTCTTATTATTATACAGTTAAGACAATTGATATTAATGGCGTTGAATCTAATGATAATATAACTGTTAGAGGAATTGCCACAAAAGCACTTGAGGGTGAAACAGGCGACCATGATTCTGATAAAGATGGTTTGCCAGATATTTGGGAAAGAAAGTATGGGTTTCATGTGCGACTAAAGGATTTAATAGATCAAGACGATGATAATGACGGCTTAGGGGCTTTAGAAGAATATAGAAATGGAACTGACCCTTGGAATCCGGATTCGGATTCAGATGGCTATACAGATGGAACAGAAGTTCTTAATGAATATAATCCGCTTGGCCCTGGCAGGGTTGCTCAAATAAAGGAAGTTGTGAAAAAAATTGTGCAAGGAAATTTTGTATATAACAAAAATAGATTATCAAGCATAGAAGAGGAGTCGAACCTTGCTCTTGAATTACGTAGTTTATTGGAATATGAATTTGGCAAAGGCAAAATTCCAAACCCAAGAGCGCATTGGTATAAATTAGTTAACGCATATATTTATGGAGGATATACAGCTCAAGAAATAGCTCATACTTTGCGAAAAGGACCTGGTTTAGTTCATCCAACTGTTTCAGCTGAAGTTTGGAGAAATTCTGAAGAATATAAAAAGAAAAATAAATAGCAGTATATATTGACATTATTTAAAAAATAGCATACAATAGCCAATTAATATATGATAAAACACAAAGCGCAAAGAGTAGGTGTATTTGTAGATGTACAAAACATGTACTATTCTGCAAAAAATTTATTTGATTCAAAAGTCAACTTTGGTAATATCTTAGAAGAAGCAGTTGGCAAAAGACAATTAGTGAGAGCCATTGCATATACAGTAAAAGGGCCACAATCTTATGATGATAATTTTTTTCTTGCTCTTGAGAAGCTAGGTTTTGAAGTTAAGGCAAAAGATTTACAAGTATTCTTGGGTGGAGGAAAAAAAGGTGATTGGGATGTTGGAATATGTATGGATGCGATTCGTATGGCATCGAAACTAGATGTTGTTGTTATTGTTTCAGGTGATGGAGATTTTGTGCCTTTGATAAATTATATTAAGTATAGCCATGGATGTATTGTCGAGGTAATGGCTTTTGATAAAACAGCATCAAGCAAGATAAAAGAAGAAGCAGATGTATTTACAGATTTAACGAAACTTAAAAAATATTTAATTAAGTAATTATAAATAAGTAATTAATAGTGATGTTAATTAATACGAATAGCATGCGAATGATTCGAATTGTGTTCGAATTATCCTCATGTCATTCGTGAATTTGCATCACGAAGGAGTTTTTTTATGCAAGAGAAAAAATATGAGGTTAAAGTTGCTGGCAAAACCATGACTTTTTCAACCGGAATTTTAGCACTTCAGGCAAGTGGTTCTATTTTAGCGCGTCTTGGAGGAACAGAAGTTTTGGCAACAGTTGTTATGCCAGAAATTCCTCGCGAAGATATAGGGTATTTCCCTTTAATGGTGGACTTTGAAGAAAAGCTATATGCAGCAGGAAAAATTAAAGGATCGCGCTTTATAAAGCACGAGGGCAGGCCAACTGATGCAGCTATCTTATCAGCTAGATTAATTGATAGGGCAATAAGGCCTCTTTTTCCTAAATGGTTAAAGAACGATGTGCAGGTTATTTTGACTGTACTTTCTTTTGATAAGGAAAATGATCCTGATATTGTTGGAATGAACGCAGCAATTGCAGCTTTAATGATTTCTCATATTCCTTGGGCAGGGCCTATTGCAGGAGCAAGAGCTTCGCATGTAGAGGGAAGTTGGGTTATTAATCCAAGCTATGAACAGCGTGAAGTATCTGACTTTAATATTGATGTTGCTGGAACAGGGGACAAGACTATTATGATCGAAGCTGATGCTCTAGAAACAGGAGAAGATTTAGCATATGAAGGTGTTTTGGCTGCGCAAAAGGAATTGCCAGCCCTTATAAAGACTTTTGAAAAGATGCAAAAAGAGATTGGTAAAGATAAAGTAGAGGAGCCTAAAGTTGAGGAATCAGACGAAGAAGATACATCAACTGTTGATTACAAAACCGAAACTGAGAAGTTTATTAATGATAATATTCAGAAATCATTATTTGAGGTTAAAAAGGATACAAAAATATCGCGTAAAAAAGCAGTAAAGATTTTGTTAGAAGAACTAGAAGACCATCTTAAAGAATTGCAAATTGGAAAAGATAAAAGAAAAAAAGCATCTTCTCTTGGATGGGAGATTGTTGAATCACACGTAACTCAAGAAATAATCAAAAATGACAAACGTGTTGATGGTAGAAAATTAGATGAAATTAGGGAATTAACATTTGCTGCTGGTGTATTAGCTAGAACACATGGAAGCGGACTTTTTTCTAGAGGCGAAACACAAGTGCTTTCGGTTGTAACTTTGGATTCTCCTGGAGCAGAGCAGATTCTTGATACTTTAGAGGAAAATGATACTAAAAAGAGATATATCCATCATTACAACTTTCCTCCATATTCAGTTGGAGAAGCAGGCCCGCTCCGCGGACCAGGCCGAAGAGATATTGGACATGGCGCTTTAGCAGAAAAGGCACTCGTGCGAATGATTCCAGATAAAGAAAGTTTTCCATACACAATTCGTGTTGTATCAGAAGTTCTTGGATCAAATGGTTCATCTTCAATGGGTTCTGTTTGTGGCTCAACAATGTCGCTTTTGGATGCTGGAGTACCTATAAAAGCAAATATCGCTGGAATTGCAATGGGTTTGGCATCTGATGAAGAAGGAAATTATAAAATTCTTACAGATCTTCAAGATTTAGAAGATGGACAAGGTGGAATGGATTTTAAAGTTGCAGGTTCAAGAGAAGGAATTACTGCAATCCAGCTTGATACAAAGACAGATGGATTAATTAATGAAATTGTAAAAGAAACTTTAGAGCGAGCCAAGACAGCGCGTTTAGAAATTCTTGATAAGATGGAGAAGGTTATAAAAGAGCCAAAAGAATTATCTGAATTTGCTCCAAGAATTACAAGCCTAAAGATTAATCCAGAAAAAATTAGAATTGTAATTGGTTCAGGCGGAAAAACAATCAACGAGATTATAGATACATGTGGAGTTGAAATTGATATTGACGATGAAGGCATTGTTATGATTACAGCCGAAAAACCAGAGGGCTCAAAAAAAGCCATAGAGTGGATTGAGAATTTAACTCATGATGTTGAAGCAGGTGAAAAATATAAAGGCAAGGTTGTTCGTATAATGGACTTTGGCGCGTTTGTAGAAATTTTGCCAGGCAAAGACGGAATGGTTCATATTTCAAAACTTGCAAATCAAAGAGTTGAAAAAGTTGAAGACATTTGCAAGGTAGGAGATACTCTTGATGTTGAAGTTGATGAGATAGATGATCAAGGAAGAATCAACCTCAGAGTTCAAGGTGTTGAAAGCGCTCCAAGAGACTCAGGCGGTGGAGACAGAAGAGGGGCGCAAAGAGACAGAGGACGAGACAGGGGTCCGCGAAGATAAAATTTAAACTAAAATAAAAGAGCCTGGCATTTGCCAGGTTCTTTTTATTCTTATTGTTATGGACATCAATAAACCCACTCGCAATGACAAAACAAAGCGTGCTATAATAAATTTATGTTAAGAAAAAAAGCGAACAAAGAAATTGATCAGATGTTTTTGGGTATGGGAGTAACAGGAAGCGTGGCTTTAAGTAGACCAAACAGGCATGCTTGGATGATTAGGTTGGTAATTTTTTTGTTGATTGTGGGAATTTTGGCAGCTGCTACTTATTGGTTTATGTTTCGGTCGCACCTAGTGCTTGCCAAGCAAATGCCCAAGGACTCTTATGCTTATATTAATTTATCTCTACCGCACTCAAGTGATTTATATAGTCAATTTTTGTTTTGGAAAAATAAATCAGTGCCAAGCAAAGAGACATTAAGGGTTTATCAGAAATTAAATTTAATAGAACTAGGTAATTATAATTTTTTTGAAGACATATTCCCACTTATAGCAGGCAAGCTTGAGGCAGGCGTTTTTTTAAGTGGAGAAAAAGTAATCACAGCTAAGCTAAAAAACAAAGATCATTGGTTTAATATTTTTAATTTGCAAGCACAAAATTATAATGGTGAGCTAATAGAGATATCCACATCAACGCCCAACAAAGATCAATGGTATTGGTTTATTCAAAAAAATTCTGTTTATATCACAAATAATGCCTTGATTAAAGATAGGTTGGTAAATTTATCTAGAAATGAGTCTCTTGCATCAAATTTAAAAGGCATTGGAAATAATTTGGGTATAATTTATATAAATAATTCATCAATATTAGAAAATAACAAATATTTGAAATTATTGAAGAATCAGGCTTCTTATCCTTTGACTATTTTTATAAAGCAGGAAAAAGACAAAATTGTATTTACAAATTCAAAAAATATTGAATTAGGCACTTCTGAAATTAATAATACACAGGTTATTAGATATAATAGCGTATCGGATAGGGAATTAATGTTATATTTTGATGATTTAGGCAAAGCACTTGGTGTATACAATAAAGATATTGCATCTAATTTAGGATCAATATCTGAATTAAGTAATTTATTAAAGAGTTTGTATGATATAGATACACAAGATATTGCTCAAAAGTTTTCTCGCAAATCCGCGATATTATCAATAACATCTAAAGAGAATATTACTGAAAATGATTGGACTTTAGTTATTAAAGACAAGCCAGAAGATCAAGACAACACACAAGAGGTTTTAAAAGCTATTGCAATGCAATTTTTTGCGCTCAATCATCCAATTAGTATAGAAGAAAAGTTAAAAGATGGAAGTATTATGGTTGAGTTGCGCGCTGAAACAGATGGTTTGGAATGGGACCAAACAAATTGGGATTATAATGGTTTAGAGGTTGGATTAAGCTCTTTGCAGGGCACTGGAGAAATGAATGGATATTATATTGGAAATATTAATGACGTTGGTGTTGTTTTGTCATCATCTTTACATCATCTAGAGCAGACAGTCGCAAAGCTTGACAAAAAAGACCAGCAAAATAATGAAAATGAATTATGTCATATATCCAAAGCAGGGATTGGTATGGCTTTTTCTATAAACTTTTTTGAAGGCGATGAATTTCTTAATAATTTGATAAATTACATTACAATTAACAGTTTAGATGATAATAAATTCCTAGGATGTATATTTTTTGAATAATTGTGACATTGACTTTTGCATTTAGATGTGCTACAATGGGTATATCACGTTACAAACGCACACGACTTTAATAATTAATTAGCCTTTGTGAGATATACCTTTGGTCATTTATTTAAGTGGCAAGGGGCGTGTCTCTACTATCTACCTTAAAATACTGGTGACCAACCATCAGTCTAAAAATAAAAATAAAAAACAAAACGGTGTCTGGGAAGGGAAACAAAAACAAAAAAAACAAGAAGGAAGAAAGATTTGTAAACAGACAAATTTTACTTCCATGTAGAAGGTAGGGGCAATAAAGCATCACAAGTTGGAAAGATGCATTAAATGTGTTTGACAATTCAATGCTCGTCTAGGCAGGATTCCTGCCTGTATAAGCTTGGCCAAACATACAGGGCCGCAGCTTGCATCCGTTTATTCTTTTTAAAGGGAGCCGCATCTGCGGTCTTTTTTATTATATGGATTCGTGTTAAAATATCTAATACAGATTATTAACTCATAATCATATGAAAGATACAAAATTTAACAAATCGTTTTTAGAAGAACAAAAGGAATCATTAGAAAAGGAACAAACACGTCTTGAGAATGATTTAAATAAGTTGGGAAAGGAAAAATCAAAAGATTCAAATGATTATAAAGCAACATATCAAGAATATGGTGACGACGAAGAATCAAATGCAGCAGAATACGCTCAAACAGAAACAAATACTACCGTGGTTGAGAGATTAGAAACCGAACTTCAGTTAGTGGTTTTGGCATTAAAGCGAATCAATGATGGAACCTATGGAATTGATATAAAAAGCGGAAAGCTAATTAATAAAAAACGACTTAAAGTATATCCAGCTGCTCAGACAGATATTGAACATGAATAAAAATATTTACATTGTATTAGGTTTATTAAGTTTGATTTTAGATCAGGCTATAAAATTTATAGTTATAAATACCCCTTTATTTGATAATGGGGTATTTATTTTTGGAGGCACTTTTGGGATACATAAATTTATTAATCAAAATTTTTCTTGGAGTCTTCCTTTGTCTAATGAATATTCTATTGTCTTAATGATTTTGGTTATGATTATATTGGTTTGGGTTTGTATTCGACATTCAATTCATCCTATTTATCTTATTCTAGGTGGAGCATTTTCTAATTTAATTGATCGCATAATCCATAATGGAGTTATTGATTACATTATTGTCCCTTGGGGAGGAGTTATAAATCTTGCTGATGTTGTGATATTTATTGGTGTTATTTTATTAATATTTAATTTTAGAAATAAAGAACTTAAAGTTTTAAAATAATTGTCATTTTGATTTGTTTAGGATGACGATAAAAGTATGTTAACAAGAATTCTATCGTGCGCAGTGATAGGAATTGATGGAGAAGCGATAAATATAGAAGTAGATGTTTCAAAAGGGCACCCTGTTTTTATTGTTGTTGGTTTGGCTGATAAAGCTGTTGATGAATCGCGACAGAGGATTCCAGCCGCAATTAAAAATTCGGGATTTGAATATCCATACACAAAAAAGATAATTGTGAATCTTGCCCCTGCTGATTTAAAAAAAGAAGGAGCAGCTTTTGATTTACCAATTGCTGTTGGGATTCTTGTTTCAAGTGGACAAATAGATTCAGGTTTTGACAATTCAATATTTATTGGAGAGCTAGCTTTAGATGGATCCTTGCGTTATACCCGCGGAATACTTCCTATTGCTATTTGGGCAAAAGAAAATAATTATAAAAAAATTTTTGTTCCAGACAAAAATGTTAGAGAAGCAGCCATAGTAGAAGGAGTTGATGTTATTCCAATAGGTTCTTTGCAAGAAATTGTCCAGCACTTAAATAACCAAAGAATAATTAAACCTTTTAAGATTACAGAAGAGCCAAAAGATGAAGATATTATAGATGATGTTGATATGAAATATATTAGTGGGCAAGAGCATGCAAAACGTGCCTTAGAGATTGCAGCAGCTGGTGCGCATAATGTTTCTTTGTCTGGTCCTCCTGGAAGCGGAAAAACTCTTCTTTCTAGAGCTATGGTTTCAATTTTGCCCAAAATGTCTTTAGAAGAAAAACTTGAAGTAACAAAAATTTATAGCATATCAGGATGCTTGAGCCATAATATGCCACTTGTTATAAATAGGCCATTCCGATCACCTCACCATACATCAAGCGGAGTCGCATTAGTAGGAGGAGGAACTTTTCCAAAACCAGGCGAGATTAGCTTGGCTCATCGTGGAGTTTTGTTTTTAGATGAGTTTGCCGAGTTTCCCCGCTATGTATTAGAAAATCTTCGCCAGCCATTAGAGGATGGTATTGTAACTGTTTCACGCGCTCAGGGCAGTTTTACGTTCCCAGCTAGATTCATATTAGTTGCATCTCAAAACCCATGTCCTTGCGGATATGCAGGGGACCCTGACAAAGAATGCGTGTGCACCCAATCGCAGATTATAAAATATAAGAACAAAATATCTGGTCCAATAATAGACAGAATAGATTTACATGTTGAAGTTCCTCGATTGGCATTTGAAAAGCTTACTCAAGAAAATAAATCAGAATCATCACAAAGTATTAGACAAAGAGTAAATAATGCAAGAGTAAAGCAAAAACAGCGCTTAGAGGAATTTGGTTTGCTTACAAACAATGAGATGCCTGCGCAAGTTGTAAAAAAGATTTGTGTTTTAAATCATGAAACGCATAAGTTAATTCGCCAAGCTGTTAATTCTCTTAATCTTAGTGCTCGTGCATTCCATAGAATTTTAAAAGTCGCTAGAACAATTGCAGATCTAGAAGATTCAGACGATATTTCAGTACAGCATGTTGCAGAGGCGTTGCAATATCGGCCAAAGGAATAAAAAAAACAGGAATTTTGTAGGGGTAGATAATTATCTACCCCTACAAAATTCCTACAAATACAAAATCCCTGTTTTTTATAAATAATCCAATGGGTTAACTCTATTCCCATTTACGCGAACTTCAAAATGAAGATGAGGTCCTGTTGAACGACCCGTTGATCCACTAGCTGCTATAATATCTCCTTTTTTAACACGTTCACCTTTTTTTACATATAGTTTACTATTGTGCGCGTATAAAGTATGGAATCCATTTCCATGATCAACTATAATATAATATCCATATCCACCGCTGTTCCATCCTGATGTTATTACAATACCATCATTTGCAGAATATATTGGTTGGCCTTTTTTAATTCCTATATCTAATCCAGAATGTCTCCATCCTCTAAAATATTGTGTAATTCGTTTTGACGTGGTTGGCCAGTTTAATTTACCTACTATTGTTTTTGCTGGTTTGAATATATTTCTAATGTCAGCTAAGCCAGACGAATAAGAAGAATAAGAGTTATATGTAGGAGGAGGTATGCCGTCTGGAACTACAATTTTAGCCCCGATTCTTAATTCAGAGGCATCTACAAGTTTATTAACTTCAAGAATATCATCTGATTTTGCTTTGTATTTTGTGGCGACTGCGTTTAATGTGTCTCCTTTTTTAATTGTATGAGTCACTCCTGTTACAGGGAGTATGACAAGTTCTTGTCCTGGTTTTATAAAATCTCTAGGACCGATTTTATTTTCCCAAAGGATTGTGTTTGTGCTTAAATCAAATTTTTCTGCAATTTCAGAAATAGTATCTTTTTGTTGCACAACATAAGTAATAATTTTGTTGCGTATTTGTTGTGTAGTATCTGTTGCTGTTAAATTTGGTCTAACAAGAGAGCCTCCTTCTTGGGCAAGTACTCCAGATCCAATATTATCAATAGGTGTTCCTGTTGGCTCTACATTGCTTGTTACCCCAACTTCTGATAGAGCGCTATTATTAGATTCATTAATTTGGAAATTACCTGTTTCTTCGTTAATTATTAAACTTTCTTCAATAAGCATATCAAAATCACCTTTGTATGCGAGCAAGCTATAAAGGCCTGAATTTTTTCCAATTTCTTCGGGTCTAATTTCTCGGGCTTTAAGATTTCCAGCTGTTGCAAAAAGAGAAAGCAAAGTTAAACCTCCGTATATAATTATGTTTCTTGAAAAATTTTCTCCAAATTGATTTTGCCAGTATTTATGAAATCCTTGAATTTTTAATTTTGCGCTTTTTACTCTTTTATATATAGGAAGTAAAAAATACCTAATACCGAATCGCATTATATTAGACAATATAAGTTTGATTATCCATAATATACCCGCGATCATTTTAAAAATTAGAATAAAAAAACTACTAATAATCGAGATTAGTTGTATTCCGTTCTTTTTTGCAAGCATTAAATTGCTTGATTCTTTGCGATTTGGCGAATAGTTTGTTGGCATGATTATAGTATAACGTATTTATTTAAAAAATGTTACTGATATTATAGGATTTATTGATTTTTTAGGCAAAAAAGGGTATATTGATTTTAAGCTTATGGCTAA
>Ga0222697_1000858_pt1 | contig 12459 bp, 18 predicted proteins | sample AntAcemetage1402_FD_179835 | JGI IMG/M metagenome (GOLD analysis project Ga0222697, IMG submission 179835) | Saline water microbial communities from Ace Lake, Antarctica - #1402 | ecosystem: Environmental > Aquatic > Non-marine Saline and Alkaline > Saline | place: Antarctica: Ace Lake... | reverse complement strand
CTTTAATGCCAACTAAATCAAAAAAAACAAAATCAGCAGGAAGATTCGGAGCAAGATATGGAAAAACAGTTAGAAATAAATTAGTTAAAGTAGAAGTTAGACAAAGAAAAAAACAAAAATGTCCTTTCTGCGAAAAACTTGGAGCCAAAAGACTTTCAAAAGGAATATGGGAATGTTCGAAATGCAAAAAAAAATTTGCATCAAACACATATTACTTAGATGGATAAATTTATAAAACAAAAAAATAAGATAATAAAATGAAGAACCCCATTTTAAGATTAAAATATGAAAGATATAAAATGCTCGAAGGAGCATCTGAACTTGTTGGAAATTTTTATGGAGAGCTATCTACTATTCCGATAACTGATCTTAGAACTGCCAGCATTTCTGTTGGAAGCGCAGAGAAAATGGGTGGTTGGACAATTAGGGCTGCAAAATATGGGGAGAAAAAAGAAAAGTTAGCTAAACTTTTACAGTTATAAAATGGTAAATTACAAATGTTTCAAATGCGAGAAGAAGATTGTTATGAAAAATCTTGAAAAAAGATTTGTTTGCCCTCATTGTGGAAGCAAGGTTTTTTACAAACCAAGAACTAAAATTAAAACAGTAAAAGCAGTCTAATTTTCAAATGGATAATCAAAAAATACAAGAAATACAAATTCTAGAGCAGAACATTCAAAACTTGCTCTTGCAAAAACAAGCTTTTGATATGGAATTGTCTGAATCAAGAGCCGCATTAAAAGAAATAGAAAACGCTAAGGACGATGTCTTCAAACTTATTGGACAATTAATGATTAAATCAGATAAAAATAAAGTGAAGGAAGAACTATTAAATAAAGAAAAAATTCTTAATTTAAGATTAAGCACAATTGGAAAGCAAGAAATTTCTTTAACGGAAAAATTAACTTCCCTACGAGAAGAAATGATGAAACAGTCTAAGAAGTAAATAGTCAAAAAATCCCCGAAATCTTTATAAATATCTCATCTATAAATTAACTATGGTATTCAACAAAATCAAAAGAGCTTTTTCAGATTCAATCGGAAGTGCCGACGTAGACAATGAATATATTGAAATTGATTTGGGAAAAAAAGAAAAAGAAAATAAGGTGCTTGTCAGACTTTTTGTGCTAAAACAATACGAGGATGTGACGGAAATTCTAAATGCTTTGAGAGAAGGTTACACTATCGCAATAATTGATATAAAAATTCTAAGACAAAAAGACCCTATTGAACTAAAGAGAGCAGTTTCAAAAGTCAAGAAAACAACAGATGCTCTTGAAGGAAGCATTGCAGGATTTGGAGAAAACACAATTATTGTAACACCTTCTTTTGCAAAAATCCACAAAGAAGTAACAAAACCAAAACAAGACGAACAAAATAGGTTTGAGAATTATTAAAGCTATTTCTTAATTTCACAACCACATCCACAATCATTACTAAAATATTCTTCATTTGGTTGACACATATAACCAATAACAGCACATTCATTCACTGATTTAGCAACATAGTTTTTGTTTGGATCATTATAATCACATCTATTACTCATAACAAAAAACCCAACAATAACGGCTATAATAAAAATGCTAATCAATATAATTTTCCAATTAAACAATTTCTTTTTGTTTCTTTTCATATTCCCTCAAAACAAAGTAATATTAAAAATGTTTACATTACGTTAAATATTAAAACTCTCCTATTATTTCTTTTACAATGAAAACCTTATTCATCCCAGCAAAAGTTAATTCAAAAGTAAATGAATTACGAATAAAGGAAATCTCAAAAAAACTTCCTATTAATATAGCTATTACATATTCTATACAATATAAGGAACAGGCAAGAGAAATAAAATCTTTATTGGGCAAATCCCACAAAATAAATTCTTTCACACAAGTCTTGGGTTGTAGTAGACCAGATTTCCCAAAAAGCACACAAGCCATCCTATTAATAGGAAACGGAAGATTCCACGCAATTTCCTTAGCTTTTGAATCAAAACTCCCAGTTTATATCTTAGAAGACAATCAATTAACTAAGATTTCTAAAAAAGAAATAGAAATGCTTGAAAAAAAACAAAAGGCTTCTTACGTGAAATTTCTTCACGCAGATAAAGTAGGAATCTTAATTTCAACGAAGCCAGGACAACAAAGACTAAAACAAGCTATTGATATAAAGAAGAAACTCAAGAAACAGTCCTACCTATTTATATGTAATAACATCAACACACAAGAATTTGAGAACTTTGGGTTAAATTCATGGGTTAATACTGCTTGTCCAAGAATGGATATGAATTCCAACTCTATTATCACTATTACAAGACTTATTTAATCTTCTTTTTTCATTTTCTAATTTTTGTTTGGCATAATCGCACTTTCTTGGACAATAATAATTTGTGTATTCTAAACAATAAAAAATAAGTTTCTTTTCTTCACTACAACCACAACACCTCTCAAGTGCATTTTCTATTTCTTTTATTTTTCCCATTTTATTTGAAAAATTCTATTTTGCTAAGAATAAATAAGGTTATAAAAAATAGTTTTTATTAATTGTTATACTTTGGTATATCTATCTAAACCTTCGCAATATCAAACACAGTCTTCAAAGCCACAATTATTGTTGCAGGCACAAACAACACTAATAACGCAGCAAAAGTTGAGGACACAAGGTCTCCAATACCTATTCCTATTAAAGAACCCGTAACACTCTCCATACCGAATTTACTCACAACTACTAATATAGCACCAGTTATCAGAAATGTCTGAGCATCTTTTCCAGTCACTTTAATAGAAAACCCAACTATTAAACCAAGTATAACCAAAATAGCATAAATCGCAGGACTATATGTTGTTAAAGTGCCTGTTGATGATGACAGAGATGAACTTCCAACACCTATAATTACTGCAAGCACAACTCCTATTAAGAACGCCCACGCCCCAAAAGAATTTTCAAGTGATTTTATCGCCATCGTTAATAAAATTAAGAAATTAAATTATATAAATGTTTTGTTCGACCTCGCTAGGGCGAACAACTGAGAGCTCGAGCGACTTCGTGGTAGAGAGTAAATTAAGATATTTATGACTCGTGCAAGGTCGGGAGATAGGAGCGATCCATTGTTCTCGACTTTCGAGGACAGATAAAAATCTTTCCCTAGACCTACTTGGTGATTTACTTTGGCAACTCTAAAAATCCCCTAATTTAATATATATTTTATATCACAGAAAACTTTATAAACCATAGTAACTCCAGAATGATTACAAAATGAAAAGCAAAATTTTAAGTTTGTTAAGTTTAAGCATTTTAGCGTTGGTGATGGTTGCTGGAATGGCTAGTGCAGATGTTCTTTATGATCCAACAGAATTAATTGGTTCAGCAGATTCAGGAACAACTGCTACAATTGGATTCAATATGGAAAATACTTTCTCAGGAGATTTAGGAGATATTACTTTTGATTTCACAAACTTAGAATTTGGTTCATATTCAATTGTTTCTACTGCCCTTTCAGTTCCAGAAATTACTGAAACAACTGAGATTGAGGGTGGTGAAGATTTAGATGTTACTCTTAATATAGTAATTCCTTCAGAACAAGAAGCAGGAGTTTATGAAGGAAGTGTAGAAGTTTTCGGAGCCATTGATACTGGAAACTCAGATATTAGTAGAGGAACATTAAACATTACACTTACAGTAACAGAACCTGTAGCAGGATCAGAACCTTCAGACATAACAGATTGCTCAGCATTATCAGGTGTTAGCGGTGATTTAGACATTAAAATCAAAGATATTAATATAATGAGTGGATTTGGAGACGATGAAGACTTTTGGTATCCTCTTGACGAAATTGAAGTTGAAATTGAAGTTGAAAACAACGGGGATGAAGACATGGACGACATTGCAGTTGAATGGGGTCTTTATAATGTAGATAAAAATGATTGGATAATTGATGACGAGGAAAGCGACTTCAACCTTAAAGACGGGCAAGACGACACAATGTATATTACTTTCAAATTAGAAGATGTAGATGATTTTGAAAATGATGATGAATATGTTTTATATGTTTGGGCTAATGCAGAAATTGACGATGATGAGAACACACCAATTTGTGCAAGTGATTATCAAAACATAGAAATCACTAACGACGACGACTTTGTGATTCTTGACGACATCACATATCCTACAACAGCCACATGTGGAAGCGAAGTGCAAATCACAGCAGATGTTTGGAATGTTGGAGACAGCGACCAAGATGAAGTTAAAGTTGTAATTTTCAATTCAGAATTAGGAATAAACAAGATTGTAGAAATCGGAGATATAAACGATTTTGACAATGAAATCCTAGACACATTCGTAGAAATCCCTTCAGACGTGGAGGAAAAAACATACGCTATTTCACTTAAAGTTTTTGACGAAGACAGCGATGTTTATGAAACAGATGAAAACAACGATGAGTCAAAATTCATTATAAGAATTACTCTTGAAGGTTGTTCTGTTAGTTCTCCAGCTCTTGTTTCAGCAAACCTGGTATCAGGAGGAAAGGCAGGAGAGAACTTAGTAGTTAAATCAACAATCGTAAACTCTGGAACTAAATCAGCAACTTACACAATCAACGCAGCAGGTTATGCTGAATGGGCAAATTCATATAGTGTGGACCAAACAACATTTACTATTGATGTAGGAGCTTCAAAAGAAGTTCTATTCACATTTGATGTAAATGAAGATGCTTCAGGAGAAAAACAATTCAATATTGAAGTTATCTCAGGAAATGAAGTTACAACACAAACTGTTCAAATTGAAATTGAAGGGAAAAGTTCAGGGTTCGCAGGAATTACAGGAAATGTATTTGCAGACTCAAACAAATACTTGTGGGGAATTGGAATCCTTAATGTAGTTTTAATAATTTTTATTATAATTGTAGCAGTAAAAGTTGCAAAGAAATAAAAATGAATTCTTTATTAAAAACAATAGGAGCATTAACAATTTCTTCTATAATTACATTAGGTTCTTATGGTTATTCTATTGCTGAAGAACAGAAAAAGAAATATGAATTTTCTAATTTTGGAATGATTAAAGAAACAGGTAGTTTTAGTACATCACATCTTAAAAATAAATATGTTAATATTAGGCTTGGAGATGTAGATGGGGATGGAGATTTAGATGTAGTTGCAATAAATCATCTTGGAGCTATAAAAATATTTGAAAATAAAATTCCTCGAAAGAAAAGATAATTACTTCCTAAAAATCTTCCTATAAACTTTCTCACCAAACTTATATCTCTTTTCTAACTTAATAACTCCTATTCCAATCAAATATCCTATTGCTGCCCCTACAATTACATCACTTAGAAAGTGCAACCCAAAATAAATTCTTGAGAACCCAACTAAGACTGCAAAAGCAATCCACCAATATTTTAATTTAGGGAATTGTTTTGATAAAAGTGGAATTGCACAAAAAACCAACATTGCTTGAAAAGAGGGAAAAGAAAAATTCCAGACCGCCTGACTGGCTTTCTCCAACACAGGCAAAATAGAAACAAGCCCTAACTGAAAAGGCCTTTGCCTTTGAACCGCAACCTTTAACAAAAAGCTGACAGCAACCGCCAAGCCAAGTGTAATCCATAAAGGAAGAATAAACTTTTTCCTTTTCCACAAAAATAAACCAGTCAAGAAAAAGAAAACTATTATCTCAGAACTAGCAAAAGTTATTCCCATAAAAAAATCATTAAACAAATCATTTCTAATCAAAGAAATACCTTCAACAATTTCAGAATCAAAATACAAACTTACAATCACAACCAAGATTATACTCATACCAATAAGAATCCACTTCTTTTTCATTGATCAACTAACATTAAATTATTTAAATACATTTCCACACCAAAATATATGGACAAAACAGCAAAACAATTCATAGACATTTTCGTCAGATACGCAATTTTAATTTTATCTGCTTTCCCAAACCTTTATTTGTTTTACCTTGTCTTTACCCCTCTCACAATTTATCCTATTTACTTTCTTCTAAGCCTATTTTTTGAACCTTCTTTAATGGGAAACATCATCTTAATCAATAACATCCCAATAGAAATAATCAACGCATGCATATCTGGCTCTGCATATTATCTTTTGTTCATGCTCAATTTATCAACACCGAATATAAGAGTCAAAAAAAGAATAAAAATAATGTTCCTCGCTTTCGCATCTCTTTTAATTTTAAATATATTAAGAATTTTCTTTTTGAGCCTAATGGTAATAAACGATTCTGTATGGTTTGGAATAACACACATGTTTTTTTGGTATGCCTTAAGTATTGTATTTGTCATAGGAATATGGTTTTTAGAAGTTAGGTTCTTTAAGATAAAACAAACACCTTTTTATTCAGATTTGAAATTCATATATAAAAATTCAAGTTTAAAAAAATCTAAAAGCTCCAAGAGTGCCAACAAGAATTAAAATCCCTGCTACAGCAACTCCTATTGATATTGCTAGGAGGCTCTTTTTTCTTTCAAGCCCCAACAACCACGCAACAAGACAACCTGACCACGCCCCTGTTCCAGGCAAAGGTACTGCAACAAAAAGCGCAAGAGCCAGAAAACCCTGTGATGAATAACGCGCTTCAAATTTATCAATTCTTCTCTGCAATCTCCTTAAATAAAACTCAAAAAACTTTCTATATATTTTAATATTTAACAAAAAAGAATGTATTCTGTCAAGAAAATAAAACACAAAAAATACTAAAAGAATATTTAAAAAAACTACCAAAGAAAATACAAGTGCAATAGGAACGCCTTCATCCATTGCATAAGACAACGCCACAGGAAGCCCAAACCTCAACTCACTAATTGGTAGAATGGTTAAAACCAACGCATAAATTATTTTCAGATTCATGCTCTGTTTTTTTCAGCTTTAACAAGAAGGTCTACAATAAATTTTTCTGTAACTTCTAATATTTCACAATCATTAACATATAAGTTATAACATGTAGGAGCAAACTGCTCAATCCTCGTCTCGTCCCCTTCTCTTATTTGGATAAAAACATGTTCGCCTCCCATTGCGTCACACCCTGCCTCAGGATCTTTAATAACATTTGTTCCAAATGTTCTAAGAACTTGCACAAGATTCCCTACAGCAATTATCCCGTCGCCGTCGCAATTAAAATCCGTTGTAGTATTTATAACTGTATCTGGACGCAAATTAACTTCTCCGTCAAAAATAATTTTTTCTAATTTCTTTGGATTATTTCTCAAATAAATATTATAATCTGAAATGTGCTTTCCTGTCATACCCTGGTACAGTGGAAAAACCGCGTTGTAAAAAATTATCTCTCCCTCTTGTATCACATTAAATTCAACACCATCATATTCAAAATGCTGAGCCGAATTAATTGACAAAACCACAATTATAATCATAAAAATAAATATCCCTAAACCAATAAAAATATTCCTCAATGTTTTATTCTGTGCCTTAATTTCTTTTTTACTAATCTTCGGCACCATTTCTTTTTCCATATTAATATTTCATTATTTGCATTTATAAGTTTTGTTATACTCTTATTCCAAATACATTGAACAAAAATTCGTCAGTAATTTTAGTCAAATTTCCTTGCTCACCGTAGATAAAAACACAGTTTTCATTTTGAACTATTCCAGTATCATTGCTCTCTCTAATTATAATAAAATTATCCTCACAATCTTTAATCGGAGAATCTGTCACACACTCAGAAGCTAAATTAAAAATATCTGCACTTTCATTTAAACAAGCAGACTGCACTCTTTGAACAATCTGGTTCTGGTAGAAAAAATTCCTCAACACTTCCAACTCTGATTCATAATTCTCAGAATAAACATAAAGCGGTTTGCCTTCATAATTATTAAAATAATTTAACTCAACACCAATCTCCTTAACTTGTTCAGGATTATTTCTAAATACAAATTCTAAACCATCTTTGCTTGCAAACCAAAAATCATTTTGCTCAAAAAATTCAATACCATTATATTCTATGTTTTCATTATTTTTATCCTTACCAAAAGAACCAACTATAACTCCAAAAACACTTCCAAACATAACCAATATTAAAACAATTCCCACAATCATCTGATTTCTTTTTCGCCTTTTCGCTTCACTGAATTTTGTTCTTATTTTTCTCATAATATAAAAAATGATTTACTATATAAAAACTTTATTACAATCTATTTTATAAACTTTAATAGACATTTTCTAAGATGAAAAAAATACTTGTCGCAACACCAACATATGATGGAATGGAATATTGTTTTGAAGAATTTTTAGAACATCTAAAAAACATTGACTCTGAAGATTTTGATATTTTGATTATGGATAATTCAAGAACAAAGAAATTTTTTAGAAAAATAAGAAAAATACCAATAATAAAAGTTATTTATGATGAAACAAAGGAGGAAAGAAATATGGACAGGCTGATTAGTTCAAGAAACAAAATAATAGAGTACGCAATAGAAAAAGATTATGACTATCTTCTAATGATGGATTCAGATGTTATTGTCCCTCCAAATATCCTCAAGAAATTATTAAATAATGAAAAAGACATCTGCTCTGGGTTGTATTTTAATTATACAAAAGTAAAAAAAGAATTTAAATTTCTCCCTGTTTGTTATAGGAAATTAGAAGAAAAATATTATCCTGTCTATGAGAAATTCTTTCCTAAAGCAAATATGAAAATGTTCAGTAGGCAAATGAGTTTAACAGAAGCAAAATCTGGAGAATTATTTGAAGTTTCAGTTCCTTCTGCAGGGTGTCTTTTTCTTTCAAGAAAAGCTTTGAATTCAGGAGCAAGATATGGGATGATTAAAAGATTTGAAAAAGAATTTAAAGAAACTACGGATGATATAAAATTCTTTAGAGAATTAAGAGACTCTGGATTCAAACTATATTGTGATACCTCTATTATCTGCAATCATAAAACAAAAGAAAAATATAAACAGAATGAATTAGAACATCCTGTATTTCAATAGTTCTCTCTAAGTTCTAAAAAAGAAAGAAAAGATTATAAATCAAAAAGTTCTAATTTAATTATGAATATTATCTACACAAATTATTCAGAAGAAACATTAAAAGATAGAAAAATTAGTAAAAAGATTGTTGAAAATGCAATTTTATTTCCTGATGAAATAATTAAAGGGGAAAAAGAAAGAAAAATTGCACACAAATTTATTAGAAATAAACTTCTTAGAGTAGTTTACGAGATAAATGAAAAAATTTATATAGTCGTCACGGCTTATTATACTAATCCAAAAAGGTATAAAAATGAAAATAAATTTTGACAAGAAAACAGATGTTATACGCATAAAATTTCAAGAAGGCGAGTATGATATAAGTAAAGAAATAGAAGGAATAGTTATAGATATGACTAAAGATAATAAAATTATGGCAATTGAAATATTAGATGTTTCTGAAAAAATGCCTCAAGAAAATTTACAAGATATAACAATTGGTATTTCTTAGTTATAAAAACTTTACTATCTCTTACCAAAACTTAATAAAAAAATTAAAATCCCAAATCTTTTCTTGAATATTTTTTTCCTTTAAGAATATTAGATTCAAAATTTAATAATCTGTTATACACTGCACTATTTCTAAGAAAAGAGATTTCTATTATCATTTGTTCAAATTTTTCTTTTGGTATAGTAATAGTTTCCATAAAAATATTTAGTATTAGGAGTTTATATAATTTTTCGTCTAGCTCTCGCCAGTTAATAAAAAAAAGAAAGAAAGGAGAACCGAAGTTCTCCGTTAAACAAAATAAATTCTATCTAAACAGCTTCAGTTGTAACTAATGTCGCACTTGTAGATGAAGTACCTTTGTATTCTTTACTAGTGTCAAACGCTTTAGTTCTTGCATAAGTAGCAGCATTAACAGTATCTGCAGTATCATAACCTGCAACTAATAATGCGAATTTACCTACGCTAGGACTAGCATATCCCTTAATCAAGAACTCTCCTGTTCCAACATTTGTTGCAGTTGTCCAAGCAGCACCGCAGTACGCTCCTCCAACTAAGCTAGCAGCAGCTGAATTAATACAACTTCCACCAACAACAATCAAATTCTTTGTAGCAACAGAACTAACTTCACTATCCTTAACAAGAATATCTCCTATCTGGCTTGCGCCACTAGCACTTGCACCAGCAGTAATACTTGCATCAATCTCTGCCATGTACACATCAGCATACATTTGAGCACCACCATAAGAGATACTACCTAAATTGATATTTGTATCTGTTGTATCTTTTAATGCATAAGTACCATATGTAGTCAAGTATCCTGTTAACTTAGTTTCATCCCAATTCTGTTCATCCTTACCACCTGAAAACAAAATATTGTTCAGTTCAGAATATCCACTAGAACCACCATCAGTAGTGTTAAGTATAACCACATTTCTTGTATCAACAGTAGGATCTGCTTTATCTTTATCTTCAATATACATAATTACAGGAGAAGTGATTACACTATCTGTTGCAGTATCTTCACTAGTACTTGCAGTAAATGTATCATCTAAAGTCACATTTGTAATTGTTGCAAAATAACCTGTAATCGCATTTTCAGTAGTAAAACCAAATGTATAAGCAGCTTCACCAACTTTTATTGTAGTATGGTTTGCAGTAGATACGCCACCAGATATGTTCAAACCAGCTCCAGTAATATTTGCTATTGTAGTTGGAGAACCTCCTGTAGGAGTAACAATATATTGTATGTTTGTTACATTAGAAGCAGCACCAACAGTTCCATTATGATTAGCATCCCAAACTCCAAATTGAATTGTTCCAGTAGGTAATTCATATGTCCTACCCATTTTAACAGTTGCATCTGCAGTAGTAGTGATAACATCTCCTGTAGCATCATTAATCAAGTTTGTTGTATTAATAAATGCTACTCTTGGGAAATCTTCACCAGCAACTAATTCCATGTAAGGAAATAAAGCTCTATGTGTGCCTGCATATGCATCATCACTTTCAACTTTAAATCCTCCAGCTGCACCATCAGCAATTGTAGTATTAGTAAATACATATGTCTGACTATTTATTGTAACATTTTGTCCAGCAGTAAAGTCTTTGTTTTCAATCAAGTATTTTGTTCCTGTGAAAACATCCATTATTTCTAAATCACTTGTAGTTATTAATGCATTATTAACTTTACTAACTCTCATAAGATGTTGATAATCTCCACTATTTAAGAAGAAATAATCATCGTCTGTCAAATTATTACCTTCAACAGTTACAATTGGATTATTTGAATCATCTTGCATTATATCATTATATGTAAATGGAACAGTCTTAGTAACACCTGTTTTATCAGTCATAACAACCTGAAGTTCTCTGCTTCCACCACTTGTTAAATCAACAAGAGTTCTTCCTGTATCTTTTTCTGCTGTAAATATAGGTCCATTAAGAACACCTGAAAGCTCAAGCTTAAGTGTTCCAAACACAGGGTCTGTAAATGCTTCTCCAACTAAAATGTGATTTGAATCACTATCTTCAGCAGCAACAGCAATCTGTATCTTAGTCAATGCCATTATAGATGTAGCAGTACCATTACCAGTTAAAGTAACTAATGTTGTATCAATATCTGTATTATCAGAACCATATGAGACAGCATCACCAGTTTCAAAAGTTAACTTGTCAGAACCAAGTTCTACTTCAATATGTCCTGAACCATCATCTCCTGTTCTGAAAACAGTCTTAACATATACATCAATATCAACTCCATCAATAACATAAGTCTTAGTTTGTCCTTGTGTAAATGTCTTTGAGTCACCATTAATAGTTACACTTGCTACAGTTGTAGAAGCAGAACTAAGTCCATCTAATGAAACAGTATAATCCACACCTTTAACAGCCATTGTTACAGATTCTCCAACAAGAACTTTTTGAGCAGAAGAACCACCCAATAAAATTAATGTGTTCTCATCAGTTGCAGTTCCAATAGTATATGTTTTTCCAAACATAGTTATTTCTTCACCTTCAGATATAGATGCCTGTAAATTAGTTGCCTTATCAAAACTCAAAGTCCAAGTATACATAGGTGAACCTGAAGCTGTTGCTAACTCTAACATTAATGCAGGGTCATCAAAATCATTATCTGAATTTCCAAATGAGAATCTATTATCAGTAGAAGTTCCCATAGTTATTGTTTGCTCATAGTCCCAGCTTCCTCCATTATCATCTGTGAATGTACCATCAGCTAAAATAGTTGGTAAATCATCCTTTGTGATTGTCTGAACATTTTCAGCTAAATCATCAAGTAGATAAAGAAGGTCTGAACCACTTGCCAAGGTTTTTGCCTCTCCAGTAGCTGTGCTTGTAGTTCCAACACTTGAACCCATTTTGGATTGTAAGTTTGATTGAATATTACCAGCCTCAACAACATCTAAAGCAGAAACACCAGCTCCTGTTCCGTATACAACTGCAACATTAGCGCTTCCTCCTTCCACGAATGGTGCAGGGT
>Ga0222697_1000857_pt1 | contig 12472 bp, 15 predicted proteins | sample AntAcemetage1402_FD_179835 | JGI IMG/M metagenome (GOLD analysis project Ga0222697, IMG submission 179835) | Saline water microbial communities from Ace Lake, Antarctica - #1402 | ecosystem: Environmental > Aquatic > Non-marine Saline and Alkaline > Saline | place: Antarctica: Ace Lake... | reverse complement strand
TCACTATCTAATAATTGTCTTACATACCATTTAAATCCAGATTTTCCTTGATATATTTTAGCTAATTCTCCTTGTTCAGATTCTTGATTTAATTTTTGCAAATCTCCTATAACCTTTAATGTTTTTAATCTTTTTTCCTCTAGTTCTTTTAATAAACACGAAGGATCAGAAGCAAAAAAAACTTTTTTATTTGATTCTATAGAATAACTCACCAAACCTTTTAATATTAAAGAATCTAAAATATTATATATAAATGATCTATCTATGCTTAATTTCTTTGATAGGGAACCAGGGTTTTGTGCAGGATTTTTTAATAATTCAATGTAAATCCTTGCTTGATTCTCTGTTAATCCCAGATCAATAAGTTCTTGTATTTCCATATAGGTATAATTAATATAATTATATATAAATGTTGTGGTTAGTAACTACAACAAAGGTTTAAATATATGGTTGTATTTATAATAATTGGTGATAAACATGAATCAAAAATACTATAAAACAATTAATATGAAAGATAATAAATACAGGATGAGAGATTTTTTTAAAGCAAGTCTTTCAGAAGTTGCACTAATGGGTGCAGAAATGTGGGGCTCACTAACAATTTTCTGTGGTGCAAGCATATTTGGAGCAGGAACATTAGAAGCAATAGGCTATAGTTTAGTTCCTCAAGAATTAACATATTTAACATTTAGGACTCTTGAATTTATAGGAAAGAATGAAAAAAATCTGCATTCTTTTAGAAATAATTTAGTTGATAGTATAAGAAAAAGCAAAATGCTAGGGCGTGGATTAAATACAAAATCTAAAAATAATGAAAAAAAATATTTAACTTTAAATAATTTCAAGAACTACATTAGAAGCAAATTGTAATTACTCATTCCTCCAATTGACAACAACTTCATCTGTTCGTTCATAGGGCTTTATGATGCTGTCTGCAAAAGAAGTGGTAATTTCATTTTGCAACATTAATGCACCTGTCAGTGCAATCATTGCTGCATTATCAACATTATATTCATTATCGAGAATAAAACATTTTATTCCTCTTTCTTTTGCAAGTGTTTTTGCCATTTCCTGCAATCGAGAATTGCAGGCAACACCCCCCCCAAGAAGAATTTCTTTTTTTCCTGTATGAGCAACTGCTCTTTCTGTAACTTCCATGAGCATTGCAAAAACAGTTTCTTGTGCAGAATAACACAAATCTTCAATCTTATATCTTTTTAATTTCTGTCTAAGATTTGTTAATATTCCCCCAAAAACAAGGTCCATTCCTTTAACATTATAAGGAAGTTCTATATAATTATTTGATTTTTTTGCAAGCACATCTATTTTTGGTCCTGCAGGAAAACCTAGCCCAGCATATCTTCCAAAAGAGTCAAGAAAATTTCCAATCCCAATATCAAGTGTTTCACCAAAAATTCTATACTTATTTGCATCATAAGCAATTATTTGGGTGTTTGCCCCAGAAGCATAAACAAGAATGGGATCTTTTGCATTCAACAGCACTCTACCAATTTCAAGGTGAGCAATGCAGTGATTAATTCCAATTAAAGGTTTTTTTAATAATAAATGCAGAGTTCTTGCAAATGTTGCACCAATTCTTAAAGCTGGACCTAAGCCAGGACTTTGAGAAAAAGCTATTGCATCAATTTGTTCAGAAGAAATATTTGCAGTTTTTAGTGCTTGATTAAAAACATCTAAGAAAACTTTAAGATGATGTTCTGAAACTTTGTAGGGAATCATCCCCCCTTTTTTAGTCGAATAAGAATCCCTAATATTACTCAATACTTTTTTACCCTGCACAACTGCAATTCCGAAAGTGTGTGCAGTTGATTCAATTCCTAACACAATCTTATCCATATTACATATAGAATATGTTGGGGTTTTTAAAAGTATTTGTGAATTTAATAATTATTTCTAAGAAAATTTTATAAATATATTATCATTCTTCTCATTTATGAAAAATAAAGGTAAAAATAAAGTTGTAGGTCTTTGTGCAATTATTCTTACTATTTTAGGGATAACAATTGGCCCCAGTATTTGGGAAAATTCTCAAAGTGTATTAAGATTAAATTATGTTATCATAGAATCTGAAGAAGATTATAAAAGTGGTGGAGGAGATCTTCATTGGTCAAGCAAAGGAAAAAGAATATATCTTCAAGGACTGGATAAACCTATTGATTTCCCTCTTAATAAATGGTATAAAACAGAAGATGATACTTTAGCTGTGAAAGATACTTTAGCTGTGGGAGACACAGTTAACGTTATTATTAGGAAAAGTTGCCCGTACTTTGGATTATTTGATGAATATGATGGTTTAAGCATAAAAAAACCAAATGGTCAAACTCTGCAAGATAGATATCATGAAATACCTTCAGAACTTTAAATAATAATTATAATTCTAAGAAACATAAATGGATCTGCCGACTCGGAGTGAATGCAGGTCTGTGTGTTATTGTTGTTTATGAGCTTTAGCTGTATTTTGAGAAAGAACTTTATTTAGGGGCAATTTTTTTCTAATCTGAATTTTTCCACAAAATCTCAAATTGTTTTCTGTAACCATCAGCAACTACTTGATCTTGAATTAGTATCCCATAAGGATTTTGAGTAAAAATAGCAATTCCAACCATGCCTCCAATAATAACAGTTTCTTGTAATTGTTCAAATTCTTGGGGCAGTAATTTTACTTTTGTTAAAGGAAGTTTGTTTAATTGTTTTGCATAGTTTTTTATACTTGCGTCAAAAATTTGTCTGCTTGGAATTTTTTTATCTATTCTTTTGGCATGTAGGTTTCTCCACCAAGTTTCTCCCATCACATCATAAGTTACTTGAGAACCACCGCCAAAAGTATTATACTCTTTTCCATTACTCTTTAAGAGGTTAGTATAAAGTTCATTTATTCCTCTTTTTCCCTTGAAAATCTCTGCTCTTGTTCTTTGCTTTGCAAAAAACTGAATATTTCTTAATTCTGGAAGAACTTGTTTAGTTAGATTGAATTCTTTATCTTGAAATAATATTTCACATTTATAATTTGGATCAACACTTTTTAACTTATTAACAAATGCATTACATTTCTTAATATAATCTTGCCAATATTCACATTGAATATCATAAGTAGTCCTTCCTCCATTCATTAAAGCTGTATCCTCAAAAGAATATGCCAAATAAATAAGATGAGAATGTTCCATTCTCTCAACAAAAGTAGATTTAAATTCTAGAAATTTATTTTTACAAACATAATTGAGTACACTAAGACTAGGATGATAATTATTATTTTTAGAAAAACTTAAAGCTTTTTCTATATTATTTAAAGCCAGTTTTTTAAATTCAAATTTTTTTTTATTAATTATTTTTTTAATAACATCTCCTATATCTTTAACTATCATTTAAAAGATAAATAAATAAGTATTTATAAATATTTCTAACAAGCAACCACTTCAAAGAGGTAAATATAAAATTTAAATAAGACATTTTTATTTTTTATAAAAACAGCCATATTCTCCGACATCATTATATAAAGAATAACTAGCAACATATTAATAGAAATAAAGGAAAGAGAAATGATGTTACAGCAAAAGAGTAGCAGTGATAATGGTGCATCCGCCGACTTGGAGTTCTAGCAGGTCTGTGTGTCAGGGGGGTCACTTTATTAATAGAGTTCGGAGTGTCTGAGCTGAATGTTACTAAAAATGGTAACAGAAAAGGACTATTATCTTAATTTTGGCATGGGGGGGTGTTCATGCCCTTGACTTTTTCGATCTTGTAGATATTCCATATGACTAATTTTTTGTTTAAGAAAACTATTAATATTAAACCCATATTTTTCAATTAATGTGGATGCGTGGTGTCCACCTAAAAAATGGGGCATAATAACATATGTTGCACCTTGATTATATAGCTTCATTGCTTCGTCAATTTGATGCGAAACAACAATAATTATTACTTTATTATTAACTTCTCTGATTTTGTTAATTAACACGACATTTGTATCAAAATCAGGTATTGTGGAATATATCATTTTAACCCCTTTCAAATTTAACTCATTTAATAGTTCAAAATCACTAACATCACCATACCTACAATTAACTCCTTCTTTAGCTAAATTAATTATTGTTTCAGGATCATAATCTACAACTAAAAATTTCTTTTTTGTTTTCTTAAAAGATTTTAATAAGTCATAACCAATTCGGTTATAGCCAAATAATATTATTTTATAATCCTCACTTTCATGATATTTATGTTCATCTATTTTATGCCCTTTTCTTTCAAATATTTTCAAATACTTTGACAAATAAGAATATAACTTATTTGAATGAATAATCATATATGATGAACCTGCAATGGTTATTAAACCAATAACAGTAACTATAGATAAAATATCATTTGTTAAATGCCCCATTTTTACTCCTAAAGCAATAAGTATTAATGAAAACTCGCTAATTTGAGCAACAGTTAACCCTGCCATAAAACTATTTCTCTTAGTATAACCTAAAGCCCCCATTAATACCATTACTATCAAAGGATTCCCAATCAATATAAAACCAGAAAGAAGAATTATAGGATAAATAAACTTAGCCATATTTGTAAAAACCATCTGAGAACCTAATAATACAAAAAAGAGTATAACAAAAAAATCTCTGAGGGGCCTCATTTTAGAGCTAATTTCATATCTATAAGGAGATAAAGATAAAGTAATGCCTGCAAGTAATGCACCTATTTCCATTGAAAAATTCAAAGAATAAAATATTGCAGATAATATAAAACACCAACCAATGGAAAATAATAATAACAACTCTTGAGATTTAGCAATAGCTTTTGTTATTTTAGGCAATAGATAAATACCAAATAAGATTACTCCTGCTAAAACACCTATTCCAAGCAAAATAGTCTTATAAATTAAAGCACCTGCCTGAACCCCTTCAGGAACTGAAGATATAACCATTAAGATAAGCATTGCAATAATATCTTGAACAATCAAGAAACCAATAGAAATTTTACCATACAAAGTTCCCATGGCAGATTTATCAGATAAAAGTTTCATAATAATTATTGTACTGCTGAAAGTTAATGCAACCGCAATATAAACTGAAGTAATTAAAGAGAAATCTAAGGATATACAAATGAAAAAACCAATAACTGAAGTAAAAAGTACCTGCCCTATCCCTGTAATTAAAGAAACCTTACCAACATCTTTTATAATTTTAGGGTTTAAATTTAAACCAACAATAAAAAGAAGTAAAGCCACACCCATATGAGCAAAAACACCCATTGTTCCAGGAGAACTAACAATATTTAAAAGATAAGGTCCAACAATAATTCCACTGAGAATATAACCAATTATTAAAGGTTGCTTTAATAATCTCATAATAAAAGCAATCAAAACAGTAATTGCAATAATAACTCCTAATTCAATTAATATCTCCATTTTAATTTTCTTGCAATAAATTAAGAACACTACTAGGAGTCACAACTCCAACAACTTTTTTATTCTTGTCAAGAACAGGGATATAATGAAACCCTTCTGCATAAATTAATTTAATAACATCATTTATTTTTGTATCTTTATCAACTGTGGATTTATGTTTGTTTACCAATTCTTTAGCAGACTTAAATAAGAATTCTTTTCTATAACCCACATTTAGTTTTTCAGTTAAAGGTTCATTATTAATCTGACTAATAAAAAACCTGATAAGATCTTCATTACTAATTTCGCCAAGAAATCTTTTTTCTTTAGTAACAACAATACAAACATTAGTGTTTTCCTTTTTTAGTTTTTTTATTATTTTCTTAGCATCATCATCAGGATAAAGAAATACGGGTTTAATCATGGCATCTTTTACTACAAGATTAACACATTCAGATTGGGAAATCATTAAAGAACTATTTGTTCTAAATTCCTTTAAGGAAGATTTGTCTTTCATAATAATCACCTCAACAACAGCAATATAAAAAAATAAAAGAAATATCTATTTATAAATTGAATGCTAAAATCAAAGAAAAATAGAAAAAACTGCACAAGGATTTAGACCTGTAAGCTTATATGCATCCGCCGATGGCCAGGAGCACTGTGACGAAAAAGTTTGGCTTTACCATATAAATTCATATAATCGTGGATCTCGTCTATTTTATTGAATCCTGATTTATTGAGAAAATCTTGCATTTCTTTGTTTCTAGTAATGGCCGAAATTCTGGTGATACTAGCAGATTTTACATCTTCAATCATTCTTTGGAGTAGGGATTTCCCGCCATTAAGATGTCTTATTTTAGAATTTGTGTAAGGATAAAAAGTTCCTATTTTAGCAATTGAATCCCCTATTAAAAGTTGCCCATATCCTGGACGACTTTCAGAATTATGATAGAAAATACGATAATATATGCCTGGAAAATTTTTATGTTCTCCACTAATAATAAATGGATCTTTTAATAACATAAAAATGGAAATAAAAATACAGAATATAAATCTTTCTATAAAGTAAAGTCAAATTTCATATAACAACTATTAAATGTACAAATATTTCGCTTAATTCGAAATATATTAGGTTTAACAAACAAAAAGCACACAAAAACTACTTTGAATTATTGTGGCAAATAGCAGAAAATTAATCACATTCTCCGACATCAATACATAAATAATGTTTAACCCCTATAAGTAAAAATAAACAAAATCAAAGAAAAATAAAAAAGTGCACCCCAATTGTGTCCTGTTAGCAGGTATGCATCCGCCGATTGTCAGAAGCACTGCGACTGAAACCAGCAACACCATTTAAAGTATAATCATTTATAAAACATCTCAACTCATTGAAAACCTTTATAAATATTCAAGGTTTTTTAGAGATATGTTCACAAATAATGAATTAAAAAAAATATTAACTGAAAATAGATTGCTAAAAAATAATGTTCCTAGAACTAAATACATAAATAAAATTATTAATTTTATTGATCGAAAAGAAGTTCTTGTAATTAAGGGAATTAGACGCTGTGGAAAATCAACAATAATTAAACAAATAATTTCAAAATTAAAAGATAAAAATTGTGTTTATGTTAATCTAGATGACTTTAGATTCTTAGAATATAAAAATTTAGAATTACTTGAAAAGATTCTCAAACTAAATTTATCTAAAGAAAAACTATATTTATTCTTAGATGAAATACAAACAATTCCTAAATTTGAAAGCTGGCTAAGAACACATTATGATAAAGAAACAAATGTTAAATTTATAATTTCTGGCTCAAACTCAAAATTAATGTCAAAAGATTTAGGAACAGTTATGACAGGAAGATCTATAACTTTTGAAATAACTCCATTGTCTTATGATGAATTCAAAGATTTTTCTAAAGGAGGATTAAAAGAATATATGGAGTTTGGAGGATTTCCTGAAGTAGTTCTAGAAAAAGAAGAAGATAAAAAAATAGAAATATTATCTAATTATTTTAATACAATAATTGAAAAAGATATAATTGAAAAGTATAAAGTTCAACAACACAAACAATTAAGAGAATTATTAAAATATATTATATCTAATCCAGGAATCAGAATAAGTGCCAATAAATTATCAAAGCAATTAGGAATATCAATCAATACTGTAAAATCTTACCTATCTTTAGCAGAACAAGTTTATTTAATTTTTGAAGTACCTTTTTTCTCTTATTCTGCTAAAACAAAATTTATAGGAGCAAGAGTTTCTAAATATTATTGTATTGATTTTGGACTAATAAAAGTTTTATCAATTAGAACAGAAAAATCTAAATTATATGAAAATTTAATAGCATTAAAATTTTTCCCTAACAGAGAAAACTTATTCTACTGGAAAGATAAAAATGAAGTAGATTTTGTTGTTAATAATAATGCATATAATATTATTTCAAGCCAAAAAATACCTAAAAGAGAATATAAAGGATTAGAAGAAATAAAACAAAAATTCAAACATATTCAAAGATTAATAATACTAAATCCAACAACAACGAAAAAAGAAAACATTGAATTGATAAAAATACAAAACTTTTTAGATAAATAATATCACAATTGTTTACAGGACAAGATATACCGAAAAAGGTAACAAGCTCCGACATCAATATATCTATAATAATTAATATAGAAATAGTATGGCAACACAAATAATACTAGAAGTTGAAACCTTCAAAGAAATACTACTTTATTCTTGGGATTTACTACCAACAGAAAAACAACATGAACTACTAAATGTGGGAATTTACCCAAAAATAACAAAGAAATAAAAAAGTGCACCCCAATTGTGTCCTGTTAGCACAAGTGCATCCGCCGATGGTCAGGAGCACTACGATTGAGGTCGGTAACATCATTTAGTTTCATATATTTATAAGCATCTCGGAGATTATTCTTTCAAATCTTTTTTCTCTTGCTTAAGATTAAAGTATTTTGCAAGAGTTTGCATTACTTCTTGGAATGAAACTTCTTCTCTTAATAAAGGAATCATGTCTTTATCCCATCTTTTATGTAACCTTTTTGCTTTATTAAACATTTTTAGAATACTAGGATCCTGATTCGATTGTTTACATTTCTTTCTAACAAGATTCATATCTATATCTAGTTTATGCTTTATTATTTGATAAATATCATAGTGATCCCTTGGTTTATTTCTTCCTATTGCAGCTGCAACTTTTTCTGCAATCATTTCTTTTTTGTTTAAACAAGGAAATGTAAATTGGGGAATATTTGGGTAAAAATGTAACATTTTTAATTGCTCAGGTTTTAATAATAAAGTGCTTCTTTGATTTAAATCTATAAATATTTGGTCTGTTCCCAAATCAGTTTTATATGGAACAACTAATCTTGTAAATCCATCAACATCTTTATCTTGAGTTATTTTTCCAAATAGCTTAGAATTCTTTATTTTTATTATTATTTTTTTCTTAATTTTATTTAATGGCTGATCTAATGTAAAATCAATATCTTCACTAATCCTTGAATATTCAATAAGAGTTTTTTGAAGAGCGGTTCCACCTTTAAAATATAATCCTTTAATATCTTTTATTAAAAATAAGATTAATGTTAAATAGTAATCTTTAACAAGAAGACCTCTATTAAATCCTGTTTCAACAACTATTCTATTAAATTGATCTTCTAAAAGTTCCTTAATTTTATCCATTTTTCAGATTCCTTTTTATTTAGTATTTTAAAAGAATGACCATTTAATTCTTTTTTTACTGCACTATCAATTCTCTTCTGTGTTGTTTTTCTAAAAATAAACTCTGTATTAAGCACTTTAAGCTTTCCATTACGCTTATTAGTATAAATTTCAATTTTCATTGGAACTTGATTACTTAAATTCCAATAATTTGCAGAAGCCCAACCACCAATATAATAATTTTCCCCATTAAATATTTCGTCTGCAATAATAAAAGCCCTATCAACCCATTTGCCTTTAGGCGCTTTTATTGGAATAAGATAATATTTATTCCTACTAAGCTTAAGAATTCTCTTTTTAGATATAAGTCTATGGATAGTATAATTTAGTTTACTTTTTGAATTAAAATAACTACTAATATCCTCTCTAGTAAAATAATATTTATTATTAAACTCAAGTTCTGCAATTATTCTAACCTCACTCTCTGAAAGCGATTTTATATTATCATTAATTATTGGCATAATCAATAACAAGTGATAACCAATATATAAAGTTTTTGGTTCCATACTTAGAATATTAACTAAAATTATGTTTTTTCTATAAAAATAGTTAATTATTTAATTTATTCAAAAATTTGCAGATAACTATGAAAACAAAAATACGCCACGGATAATATTTGAACTAAAAGTTCAAATCTGTGGTTTTTAGTTTAATCTTGAAATTTCATCTAATCTCTGATGTTAAACTTAATCGAGAAATAGACCTAATAAAAAAAAGGGGCAATTCTTAAAATCTATTTAAGATGTAAATCAAACCATTCATATGCTTTTTGACGCATCTGTTTTGGAAAAGAATGATTTCCTTTAAAATAAAGTGCTTTGAAATTATTTTGTGATTTTATTTTTAAATATGATTTATTTGCTTTCACTTCAATTTCCTTTACAGCATTTATTGGAAAGATTTCATCATTTTCTCCTGAAATCATTAAAAAAGCACGAGGAGCAACAAAAGATACAATATCATCAATATCCCCATATTTAAAGAAATTAGGTATATATGTTGAAAAACTATGGATAATTTTTTTATCAACAATATCTTTTATTTTAGAAAATCCACAAGATGGAACCCCGCATTTAATGCTTTTATCGTACCACATTAACCATAATGTTTCTTGTCCGCCTAATGAATGACCTATTACACCAATATTTTTCTTATCAACTTTAGAATACGATTTAATAACATTTAATGCACAAACTAAATCTGAAATATATTTTGCTTGTAATGTAGAACCTTCAAGTAAATATTTGGTAAAACAAAATCTTTCAAAATCTCCCCTTTTTAATTTAGTATCTTGTCTATCTTCAAAACAAAAATGATCTGGACATAATACTATGTACCCTTTCAAGCATAATTCTAAACCATACGCATACATTTTGTTTCCTTTAATGCCTGCAGATTCAGATTTACCTAGATTATATTGTAAAGCATGCTGATGAAGAGCCAAAATTCCAGGAGTTTTTTTTATAATATTTTTTGGAATAAGTAATAGTGCCTTTATTCTTTCATTAGATTCAACATTATAAGATATTTCTTTAATAATATATTTTGGTTTTTCAATTGATTTAATTATCTTTACGTCCAATTTACATTTTTTAGGAAATTTTCCAAGGCATTTTATAATATCACTTCTTTTTATCATAGAAGCTATTTAGATAGTAGATATTTATATAATTTTCTAAAATTATTTAAAAAAGAATTGCCCCATTTTGTTATTTTTAATATTTCGCTTAATTCGAAATATTTGGAGTTTAACGAAGAAAAAGCTGAACATAAATCAGAAATACTAGAAGAACAAATGAATATCCAAAAACAAGAAATGGAAGAAAAACTCAAAAGACTAGAAACAATAATGCTACAAAAATTCGCAGATAATTACCCACAAAATGCAATATAATCCCAAAAACCAAATGATGTTACAGCAAAAGAGTAGCAGTGATAATGGTGCATCCGCCGACGGCAAGTGAATTCAGGTCTGTGTGTCATGAGGGATTTCTTTATTAATAGTGTTCAGATTTTAGGGAGTTAATTTATTAGATAATTATTTAAATTTAGTCTTATTTCTAATTTTTATGAATAAATATGAATTTAACTCAAAAGATGGTGCAAAAATAAGCTTACATTTTTCTTCTAATTTTGATGTTTTTTTACATAAATCTAAAAAAGAAGTTATTGCTTCACATGTTATCTTTTATAATTGCTGTGTTGGAGTTGTTTTTCCCCCAATATTAAGATATTGTTTTGAAAAAGATATAAATTTAAAAGAAAGACCCTTTTTAAAGGATTTACCTTTTGAAGATCTTTCTAAATTTGACCCTTCTGAAACAAATTATGCTTTGGGTATGCCTTCAGAATACCCGGTTCATAGTGTAAAATCTATTGATGGAAATTTAGTTATTCAAGATAAAGTATGGAGGGAGCAAAAAATTGTATTAGAACCTGAAGATATTGCAGAACTTGTTGAAGGTTTTCTTAGGATTTTAAATTGTTATCATGTACAGGGGGCATATATTGAATGTGCACAAATGTTTCAATATTACCATACCTGTTTAGAAAAAGGAAGCTTAAAAAAATAAAGTTTTTTTCTCCGACACCACTACATAAAGAATGCTTAACATCAATAAGTAGAAAGAAAGGAAAGAGAAATGATGTTACAGCAAAATGGTAGCAGTGATACTGATGCATCCGCCGATGGTCAGGAGCACTGCGACCACGACCAATGACATCATTTGAGCCCATTTTGTTTATTAGCATCTCGGAGGTTTTATTCTTCAAGCATTAGTATTATTTTTGAAATAAATTTTCGAGAATTTTCTATTATTTCTTTTAGTTGTCTTTCTGTGTAAGATGGTCTTGCTTGGTATCTTGATGTATTGCTTTCTATTCTTGCATCATGAAAATATGTTACATATTCGTTTTCGAATATTTTGTGTGATTGATTTAATAGTTCTAGATCTTCTTTTTCGAGATCGCTAGGTATGAGCAATGTTCCTAATGCGATTTCAGCAGATTCGTGAGTTTTTACTTCATATCCTTTTGAGAGAATGGCTGCTTTTGCTGCATAAAGCATTGAATAATATGCTATGGTTATTGCCCAATAATACCAATATATTTTTTCGGGTTCTTTAGGAGGTTTCTCATGAAATTTTGCTATTTGAAAACTTGCTTGTGCTTTATTTAAGAATAACTTTATCTTGAAAGTATTATTGGAACTTACTATTGTTTCTTTTTCTAAAAGTTCATCAAATTTTTCTTTAAATAATTCTTTATCAAATTCCATTTAATACCAATTCCCAAAATTTATTAAATCCTCT
>Ga0222697_1000856_pt1 | contig 12489 bp, 12 predicted proteins | sample AntAcemetage1402_FD_179835 | JGI IMG/M metagenome (GOLD analysis project Ga0222697, IMG submission 179835) | Saline water microbial communities from Ace Lake, Antarctica - #1402 | ecosystem: Environmental > Aquatic > Non-marine Saline and Alkaline > Saline | place: Antarctica: Ace Lake... | reverse complement strand
ACCTCAGCTAAAAAAGGATCAGCCGTCAGAACTGCCGCCAGTTCCCATGCAGGTTGGTCAAGAACACGCACAAACTCTGAAGTGACTTCGCCGGTTCCCCCTGATACGCCATGTGCCGCAGGTTCGCCAACTCCATCTAACTGTTCAGCCATTGAGCAGTTAAAACTAATCTTTGAGCCAGTCAGCTTGCCGGTCGTCACCGTGAACCCAAGTAACTGCGCCTGTTTAACGCCATTAACAGTAATCGCCGGAAGCGTAAACTGATTTGTGTAATCAGTCGGGGCGGTTATAGTTTCAAGGCCAAGATAACCAGTAACCGTGATCTGTGGCCATCCGCCATTTGATGTAGTAACTTCCAATCCTTCTGCCATTATCTGTACCGCGAGTTCACCAATAACCAGATCGCTAAGGTCGAGCGAGCCTGATTTCAGCGCGTAAGTACATGAAACCTCGGTGATTGCCGCGGCTGTATTGCCGCTGTAAGCACTTGCGGCAAGATCCTCGTTGGCATCCTGCGCGTCTGCCCTGTTCTGCGCGCGTAACACCTTGCTACTGGCAACCAATACCATTATATCGGCAAGCGTACCTGTAACATCATGCACTGTTGACAATATATCAAAATGATCTGTCAATGCTCCAAAACTTGTTGCTTCTGATATAGCCATAATAATCCCCCTTTTTTGTTAATTAAAAATCGGATCGCCCGTAATGAACAATCATCGTAATACCAATCATGCTTTTTCCGCCGTCATCAGATGGAGCCAGCCCGTCACCGAATGTAAGCCCGCCGAATTGAAAAGCATCTGAGCTGGTGTCCTCTACAATTTTAGCCAGAAAATAAGCGATTTCTTCACCGGTGAATACACCTGACCGGAATTGTGAAAACATCGTGTCACATACGCCCTGTACAGCCTCATACATATTAGATATAAACGCATGGCTCTTGTCGTCATCGGTGTTTGTACCCATGAGAATAGCGCACTCAACTTGCAACGTGGATTCGTTGTCGTCTGTTTTTGACGGTGAACAGCGAACGTCAATCATCGGGAACCGGCGGTCGGGGTTCTCTTTCCATGAGCCGTCAGCTTCCAGTGATTGCCACGTGCGAATCGTTACACCCTCGCCCATTTGAGCGTATTTGCGTATGGTTTCTGCCATCGCCAGTTCTATCGCTTTAGTTGTGTTCATTTTGCACCCATTTTATCCTTTACCTTGGAATCAATAATCTTTTCCATTGATCGTGCCGCCTTGCCCATAGCGTTATTAACAGCACCCGACTTTCCGCGCAGTGCGTCCTCGGCGTATGGCAGGCTGTTTACAATCTTGACAAACAGATTATCACCACGAAGATTGCTTGTTGTGTTCATATTTCGTGTTCCATATCGTTTTGCTCCTGCTGAAACGCCCTTCATGCTTACATTCTTGCCGCCGCCTATGTTTTTAATTCCCCAATACCAAGCCGATTTTGCAAGTCCGGCGTTACCGATTTTGACTTGTCCTGTTTTCTTGAGTTCAGAAACACTCGCCGCCCGTACATTAAAAGTGTGTCTACGCCCTTTTTTATGCGATGTGATTTTATATTTCTTGCCGCCTTTGAACTTTGCAACACCACGCCCCTCTTTAACCTCTTTATATTTACGGTATTTTTTAGCAACCTTTGTCTTTACTCCAAGCGATTGCGCGACTGACCACGCCGCAAACCGAAGCGCTTGCCCTAAACTCCTGCCAAGTTCTTTTTGCGCCCTGTCCATCTGTGCAAACAATGCCCGCGCGTCTTGCTTTGGAAATTCTATTGATACAGGTGCGTCACTCATTTACGGCCTCCACTGTCAAGCGTGTAACTTCACCCTGTGTATATCGGCCAAGTACGCGAACATTTTGCCAATCATCTCTTTCCTCTTGCTTGACCTGTACCTTGATTCCTATTTCCACCCCGCCGGTAGGCTCGTCACTCTCACGCATACGCACGTCACCCACGATGCTGTCTACCTGCCCTAAGTCTGTGCTTTCGCGTGTCTGGCCAAGTCCAGCCAACGTGCAACGCTCAATGGTCAAGCGTCCTATCTTTATCTGACACCGTGACCATGTTATTGTGTTGTATGTATGGTTAAATATTGTCAGCGCCAGACTCATGCTCTACCCCTTACGACCTGCCGTGATCGTTTACGTTTGATTTTAGGCTTCTTTGGAATAACGGTTATTTGTTCAATTTCGCTTTCCTGAGCAGGAACGGCTTTTAGCGTGGTCAGGTCTTGTGGATTTTCAAGCATTTCCCTGTGTTCTGCGTGTTCTTCTGCCAGTCGATAATAATGGATAGGTGTAAGACCATTGATGCAACCCATCTTCTTTCCTGCGGCCTGTAGCCTGTGGCTGAAATCTGTGTCTATCCCCAGCACCTTACAGGGCTTTCCGTGGACTCCTGCAACCGGCGTGAATGGAATTTCGTCCACAAGTTTGCGCTGAAACAACATGAAATACCCTGCAAAATCTCCACGCCATTGAGATACGCTTGATCCGTATTCTTCAAGCCTGCTCATAGCAAGCTGATAGAGTTTTATAAGATCGCTCTCAGGACTCATTTTGCCACCAATGCACATTTGCCTTGCCATCAATCTGTTAGTCAAAGCTGTAAAATAATCATAATGTTGTCCATATTTCGACACAACATCTTCAAGAAACATGCCGATACTTGACGGGACCAGCATAACGTCCATATCCATGAAGCAAACCCAACAATCCGGATGCGGTATAATGTCTATGCAAGTCTTGTAAGCCCAGCCAAGACCGCGCCTATCGAACGGACTGAAATAATAAATCTTTGGGTGATGTGGGCCTGCCGTAAACTCTCCCTTATAAGGTTGCTCGAATATGTGACGTGGAAGCAACGCCAACGATGCACCCGACACATGACGCGCCCATGCAAAGGATACCTGATCTCTTATTGTCTGCGTGTCCATTTCCTGCCACCAGACAAGGTTAAACGCCAACGTGCGTTCATTGTGACGGCGATACAGCACCCTATTTTCTGGTGCAATGTCACGTTCTGGAAGTCCGTTCATCTTGTATCGTGCAATTTGTTTTCGTAAAGCCTCGATCGTGGCATGACTTCCAGTGACTCGCTTATTGCTTATGCACCGCATAGCCTCATCTCGCCATGTGTTTTCAGCGTTTCTGTGGTGTGGCATAGAAACAATATCAGCGCCGTAATCATGGAACTGTTCCAGGTCGTCACCCATTATGACGTTACCATCAATCCACAACGTCTCCGGCTCGTCAGGGAACAAGATATGAGCAAGGGCTTTGTGGTGTCTTGCTCTTTTGCGTGGGCTTTCGTCGTCAAACACGGCTGGCCGACAATCCCACCCGTTCATCTCGTAGGGTTCCTTGATGTCCATGAACGCCACATACCGGCCTTTTTGTGTATCGACTTTAGGCAGGTCGTCGTATTGTTCAGCACCATCAAATATTGCTGTATAGACTAACATTTTGCGTCCTCGCGATACGTCTTGTCCGTCATTGCTTTATAAAGCCGGACTCCATCAAACTGACAGCACCAATTTGCAACATCATGTCGGTTAGTCACTATTGATACCCACGGGTCAAAACTCGGTAGGTCAATCCAGACCCAGCCCTTTGGCAATACGACACGTTCCCAATGGTAACACGGCTGTCCTGTGTCATGAGTAATTATCACATCAGTTTTAGCGATTGCTGCATTGATCTGTAACCACCGGCTCATTGACCCATCAACGAATATCAAATCGAATCGACTTGGCTGAGTAGACAGATATTCAGGAGCTGTGTCTTTTCCTAACATGCAGAACAAATAAAAGCCCAGCTTACCACCATGTTTTTTAAGCATTTTCATAAACCATTCCGGCTTCTGCATCTCAATTGAAATGACATTTTTGCAATGCTCAATGAATAATGGCGTTGAGTTGTCACCACACCCGAACTCAAAGACGGTTTTCGGCTTAAAGTCCTCTATGTACTTTTTCAGTACCGGCATGTGTGATCCATAAGCGTTCGATTGGGCTTCGACAGCGTTCATTTTATTAGCTCCTCAATGTTCCATAATCCAAGACTTTTATCTGCAAACTCTCCCACCACATCTTCTTTAATCATCTTTAACGGGGCTGGGAAATTAAAAGGCGCATCCTCCATATTCAACGGACGCCAGTGTCCGGTCACCATGTCCTTGTTCTCACGACCTGCATTTGTGAACGTCGTGCAAAGAAGATATTTAGCTTTACTTTTTATGATATTGACAATCGTTTTCTTGATGTCGTCAAACGAGAAATGAACAAGACAGTCACGGCATAAGATAAGGTCACACGCTGGGAGCTGATCTTGTATGATGTTAAGCACGAGAAAATGCATGTCGGCGCGGTCATATTTCTCAAAATCATCATGGATAAGATCAATCACAATATCCGCGCCTGTATATTTCACGCCCGTAAAATCAACATGCCGAATCCAGTTGAGATCACCACAAGGGATGTCTAACATGCTCATAATATTAAATTCTGTAAAGAGTTCGGGAATCGCATGGATAATAGACTCGCACCGGGCAACGTCTGACCCCGGCCCAGACATAGACTCGTTTCCTATCCAGCCATTTTTCAGATAAATCTTGCCGAAGATATCCGAAGCGTGGAGCGTTCCTATTTCCCTGACTTTATTCGGTTGTATTGCTGTTTCCATTTTTCATCCGTCATTGACCAGAACTCCGGCCATGTTTCGTGTTTCTCAATTCTCTTCAAAGCGTTAAGCCATCTGTTTTTTAACTCCCATCCTATTTTAGCGCGCGGATCACGCGCTATGGACATATGTATTCCGTGAACAGGTCGCACCCATGTCTTTGGCCCAGACTTTTCGACGTGTAGAATACACCCTTTTTCTTCAAGCTCTGCCTTTGTTTCAGGGAACACAGAAAAGGCAATCTGCGCGAGTATCATTTCGTCGCTTCCTTCAAACGGCAACTTCCGCGCCGCTTCTGTTGCGGCGTACCATTCATCGGTAATCACAAACATCAATCCTGTTAATCGTGGGAATTCCTCTATAGGCAAGCGGTCGCGCATGGCGTTTGAATAGCACCGGCTGTCAAGATTTGCCACATGCCGTTCCCTAATGTGTGGATCAAGCGTCATTATGTCGATGTCGGAAATATAGGTATAAGATTTACTTGTTTTAGGCTGTTCCCTAAATCTATCTACAGCGGGAAACTGGCTATCGGTATTGACAAGCAACGATCTACCGCCAAACAGCTCGTTCAGTTTTGCGGCATTGGCTTTGTGCCGGCCAGAGTCCTCAGCCCACACTTCAACTGAGTAGGACTCATCAGCCATCAGCGCGAAGTACATAAACGGAATGACAAAATGACCGTATGCCTCATCGCTGTGCGTGTATAATAATGTTTCCTGATTCATATTCTTGTAACCCTTACGCCTTTACCAGCCAGCCAGCCACACAGACTATCAAATTGTTTGCGTTCTTTTATCCATCTTTTTTCTGTTCTGCATACGCGCCCGTTCTGGTTTCCATCCCAATCTTTAAGACCGGACATATCCGCGCCGTAAACATTGATCTCTTTGCACCCAAGGTCATAGGCAGACGCTATCGCTAACAATGATGAGTAGTTGAGCCAGCCTGTCTTTTCAGGCGGCATGTCAGGGCGGTTAGCCGTTGTCCTATATGCCCTTGATACAGGTTTCGCAAGTTTCTGTCTTGCCGTTTCGATTGTTATGATCTCCGGACTACCAATCGGATGCCCTTCGTCTATTGTTTTCCAGTCTATCGCAACCCAATACTGACACTCAATCGCTTCAACTGCTCTATTCACCCCAAGAAAAAGGGTGTCCAAACTGCTGCCTTGCAGCATGCTAATGGCCTCGGCCAATCTCGGGCCCAGACACAGGACTTGTGCAGTTTGGAACACCACGATTTTTATTCCTTTACTTGTTTACGGAGTGAGTTTTACTCTGGCTGTCGCATCATCAGCACCAGCGGCGAGTATAGTTTTCCCCATATAAGTATTACCGGATGATGTTTCGGTGCAATATTCATTGGTTTCATCCCAATAAACGATAACACCGGCCGCAAGAGCTGTGCCACTACCAGTGTCTTTCGCCACATCAAACACACCCTCTACGTCCAAAACTCCAAGCACGTCAGCGTCGATATCAGTGGTCGCAATGCCAAGCAAATCCTCTTGCACGACAACAGCACCAGAATCCACGTCAGCGGCCGGAGTATAATTAATTCTATTTCCTACGCTATGCTTTGTAGCCATGATTCATTCCTTCCTTGTTTAAGGTTATGCCCGGCTATATTTCAAACCGGGCTATATCCTATTGTTTTTGTTTACACACCAGTTGAACGGACGCCAGCTCTCCATTCACCCATCGCCACGCCGTAATCGAAATAACACCGGAGCTGGATTCCAAGAGTGTTGAAATCAGCGTCAGATGTTTCGACAAACGGTTCCTGTCTACCATTTAGGAACGCAGCCTGCATCAGTGGCATAGCCAGAGGCGATGACACAAGATACCACGGTGCTGTTGCCAGATACCGAGTAATCGCAGGCGTGAATTTGCCAGCGAATATATTAGACTGAACATTACGAGCAGACCCACCGGCGTTGAGGTTCGTCGATACGTTCAATTCACGCGCAGGAGTAGCCGCTGTGAGTCCAGTAAGCAACGTAGTCGCTTCTGTACCGATCGGGTTTCCGTCGGCATCAGATAAGCCCATAAACAAACGCTCAGCAACAGTCAGGGTCGCCATAGTCAGCGCGCCTGTGGTCGTGTTCGCATGTGCGCCGGTAAACGATGCCGCCACAGCCGCCGTGAGTGCCGCCCAGAAATCAGTATTGAATGTTCTGGCCGCCGCATAACCAAGACGCCTCGGCAGGTCACTTAACGCATTGAGATCATCATTGATGATGTCTTTGCGCGTAATGCCAAGCATCAAAGCCTTAGTGTCTGCTTGCACTGTGCGAGTATCATCCGACAGCTCACCATGGCTGATCTCTCCACCTGGCCCCATAGCCTGTAACAGATTAGTCATAATCAAGCGTGATCCGGTATTGACTTTGAAATCAACAACAGAACGAATACCTGCGACAGCTCTCCAAGTTTCCTCGACAGTACCATAACCTTCCAAAATAAACTTGTTAGCAAGGTTCGACAGGACGTTTGCAATATCACGCGTACTGAACGCGGCCTGCAGAAAACTTCTTGTCTCATGTCGGCTTGAATCCAGCGTTTTACCACTCAATGCGAGGCCAGCCCTCACCAGATCAGTGATACTATTCAGCTTCAAGTCCTGCGCTTTGTTCAATGTCTCGGAATCATACACCTTCTCAGCCGTTTTAAGTCCGGCGTTAAGGGCGGCTGACGCCTCAATCACTTTAAGGCTGATCTTTGAGTCTCCATCGGCCTTAAGATTAAAGCCTTTAGGACGCTTTGACGCTTCATCATCAGCTTTGATCTTGGCATTCAGCGCTACGATCTGAGCGTCACGAACTGCCAGGACTGCTTTAGCTTCATCCCATCCGTCCTTCACGGCCTCTGCCAGAATTTCGGGATGGTCTTTAGCCACATCCTGCAAACGCAAGATACGATTCTGTTCTCCGACTGCTTCCGCTCGAATTTCATCGGCGGTCTTTTCTACTTTTTTCTTAGCCTCCATAACTATCTCCTTTGTTTTTGGCTTCTCGGCTTTTGCCGCGATTTCAGTCTCCGTTGTGGAGTCGGCGCCGAGAGCCAGTACTGAAATTTCGTTCAACTTACTTTTTGACACGAACTTAAACGGACCCTTTAATGTTTGTCCATTAGCCTCTATGGATTCACCCTCTTGCACTTCTTTATATTCCTTTACCTGCGTTCCAATACTGGCTTGAAACCCGAATCCGTTTTTCGCGAGTGCCACAACCTGCTTGACTATATCCGAATCACCCATGATAGTTCCGTTAGCTTTTAGAGTATCACCTTTCTCAACCTTTATTGTTTGGCCAAGCACGTTGTCGAGTGAGTAAGTGCCGTGGCTGTATAGGATAGGCGTCTTGTCGCTGACTTCCATGCCTGCAAGATCAACAACCACAGGCCCCCACATATCAACAACCATAATACCGCCACTGTATGCGATCATGTTAAACGTCGGCAGCTTCGGTGTCTCGCCTTCCTTTGCGGCGGCGGCTGTTATGTCGCACTGACTTAACATGCTCATTAAACCATTATTTTTCATATCATGCCTTTCTGTTATTTTTCTTCATCGCTATCAGGTGTATCAGGTTCCGTTGTTACAGGCGCGTCTTCACTCAAAGGATAAGGCGCAGGTTCAAGTCCTGCCTCTTTACGCGCCACATTCCATCTCAATTCAGAAGCAACTCGCTCTCTAATCCATTGCTGATCCTCGCGCTTAGAGTCTTTCCCTTGCTTCGCATAATACGCAGAGTATGTGAGAGATTTATTTTTAAGTCTAATGTCATCAGCTTCGGCTTCCTTTTTAGGATCAACATGACCGCGCCCGGTGAAATACCACTCGTGAGACTGAGCCAGTTTGATATCAGCTTTTGACAAACTCTTTCGGGTTGAATATTCAGCAAGCCATTCCGCGTAAATAGGGTTCAGCGCATCGGCTATAACATCCATGCGTTCAACATCAATAGCACGGTCGTATGTTTGATGGTCAAGCCTACCGCTTGCATAGTTATATCCGCTTGAATCACCAGCCGCCACGTTGAATGGCATTGATAAACAGCGAGCCATTTCCTTGATAATCTCGGACTTGAACATTTCATATGTCGTTGTCGGCTGTTCCGCTTTCATCTGCCCCATTGTCCAGCCCTCAGGGAGCGATACAATAGCGTTTCGTTGAGCCTCTATGATAGTAACAGGGTCTGCAAGCTCGGCGGCTACAGCGTCAGGCACAAGCGTTGTCTGCATCACGGCGCTTATTTCTGCGGCGCGTGAAGCACTCTCCATGACAGCCGCAGTATATTTTCGCAGGTTGCCGAATAGTGAAAGAGCAGATGATATTTCACTCACGCCCCTAACCTGACCCGGCCGATCATGTGAAAAATAATGCAACATGTATCGCGCCAGTATCCATGTACCAGCGCCTGTGTTTTTAAAAGCTCTATAATCGTATGGGTTAAGTTTAAGTAACCTGTATTCTGTAGCGTTGCCCTCGGCGTCAAAACGGATGCCGTCGATTTCGTCAGCCTTGGGAAGTGTAGCCCAGGACTCAACCATCTCACATTCAACAAGTTTAATATCCAGCTTGACTTCGTTTTTGATCTTACGATTAGAAACAAGCAACGCAAACACCTCGCCATCAACGCATTTTGCGCGTCTCATGGTTCTCATTTTCTGCCATAACTTCGTAGCTGTAGCCCAATCGGTGAAATCCTGCTCAATTTGTTGCGCCTTTGTGGTGTCGCCAAGCTGTAACTGGATTGATTGCCCTATGGTATCGTCGGCAATTGTTTTAACAATACCCTTTGCATACGAGTTGTTTGCAACTTCGTAGCGTGCGCGGTCACGGATTGTCTTGCGTACGGCTGGATTGTTGGCTTGTGCGGCTGATAATCCATCGACGCCAGTCCATAAAGTAGCATTTTCAGTCGTACTTTGCGCTGAATCGTAACGGGCTTTGATGCGCGTAGCCTGTGCGCTTGCATCAAAAACAGAACGCTTATGCTTTGCCCTTGATGGTCGTTTCCTTTTCGCTGTCATCAGTAATGCTCCGGCGCTTTGAACCGCCCGAGTCGAAATCCCATATATTTCGTCTTTGCCGTAACACCCTCTTTACCGGCAAGATGTTTGTCCAGCGCGATAGCGTCAGGGATTGATCGGTTGGTTACGTTGCCTGCATCGGATGATACAGATTCAGGGTCGTCGAGCATCTCTTCAATTTTTTCGTTTCTGGTTGTGGTCATGTAACGAAAAATATGAAAGTCAAGCTATTTTGTCAATGTAAAAAACGTGATCGGCGTGGTAGGGTCTATATATAGCAGTTTTGGAGTTTTCGCAAGTGCGCTATGCCTCGAATGTCGTCCACTTGTGGCCACAATTTGCACACACACGCCGACGCCAGCGGCGGTTCCCGTACGTGTTTGCTGTGTTCCTGACGCTACTACGAGGGCAGTTGCATTTAGGGCATCTGATACCCTTCTCTGTGTCGTCATCAGCGACGTAATCTGTGGGCCATACCTTTCTACTCATCGTTTTCCTCCTGTAAAATCTGATTGCCTGTACTTTTTACGGCTTGATATTGCCACACGTCCACCAGTTCCGATCCCACTGTACGCCGCCAGAGCGTAACCCTGCGCCATTGCGTCGCCAAAGTCATTACGTCCGGGCATGCGGTGATAATTCCAAAACACCTGACCGCCTATGTCACCTTTACCCATCAGCTTGTCGCCACAAACTTGAGCTGAAAACTCTGAATGCGTTCCAGTGTAGAGAGATACAGAACCGGGGCTTCCTATTTCCCCTAGCCATGCACGCTGGGCAATCTCTTTCCAGTAGTCAGCGTTCCATGCTATCCAACGAATATGACGCCCATCCTTTTTACCAAGACAGCCGTGACACTGTTCACGCAATGCACCACTGACGCTTTTCCCCCACGGCCTATAATGCTTCGCCCCTCGACCTGTAAATCCATGAGCGGGTATACCACACAAATGCGCCGACTTTGACGCAAACAAAATAATTGGATCAAACTGCGCTCCACCTGCATCAATAGACCACGATTCAACATTCATAGGCAAGCCAGACAGCTCTCTTCCGTGAAGTTTTAACTGCTCGAATAAAGCCTTAGCAAGTTCAGGGGCTGGGGTTTCCCCTGGTATGCTCAATTTGTGAAGCCCGTACCATAACACTGCCGCTGTTTGATCCTCGCCGAAACCAAGCACCACGGTTGAAAAAGCATAGCTTGGATTTACATCGCTACTTGCATACACTCGAGTTACCCACGAGGGAACCGTAAGTTGTTTACGACTTTCGTCTGACCGGCTTTGAATGATTGCTGGGGTCAGGGTATAAGGCCCAGCCTCGGCTACCGGATCGACTGGACGCTGTTGCCTTTCCGCCATGAACGCGTCACGCCCCATCCTGAACCACATCCGGATGACGCCATAGAAAGCATCAGGGCATTTCTCCGACCCCTTGAACGCCGCAGGAGCCGACAGCTTCATGCCCTTGGTCATCCCTGCCCTGTTCTTTCGATAGAACGCCTTGTCCTTTGAGTCGCTTAAAAACCTATCGTGCCATTCATCCCACAACCGACGCGCTTCTGATTTTTCGTCATCCCATCCGGTAGGCCAGTGTTCAATGCATGACACGCGCAGGGCTTGCCAGCCGGGATCAGTCAGGTAATGTTCTGCTACATCATTAGGGGCTATGCAGTTGCAAGCCAATAACATAGGCAGATCACGCCCTGTTTCACCACACCCAGCCACGTCGCTTTCGATTATCGCTATTGTTTCATTAATCATGGTCTGGCTTTTTGCTACCTTGCGATCCTGTACGTCGTCAACTACCACGATTGACGGGCGTAAAATTGTGCCGTCATGTTGCGGATGGTTAAGGCCGCGAATGTTTCCGTTGATCGTGGAACCGCCCATACAGCCAAGATTGTCAGGTAGTATAATCATACCCTCGCCAACTGTTAATTGTGCGCCGGTCACACCGCTTGTGTCCGACCATGTTATATTCGGCACACGTTGGGCTACACCTTTAGCGGCGGCAAATGGTTGGCAATACTCAGGGTAATCAGCAAGCAGTAATTCGTTGAAACATAGTGCGGTTTTCCAAAACCTGAACGCCCTTTTCAATGCGGCTGACGCCCATGGAACACAAACTGGATATGCTTGCTTACCAGACATTGAGAGATAAAGGATCATACCCCAAAGCAATGCGGATTTCCCTACGCCCCTTTCGGCGGCAACAACGAATCGGCCTTGTGTTTCATGAGCGCGAGTAACGCCCTTAATGATTTCCTTGTGCGGTTTTTCAAATGGTCTGGAATATGCACCAGCGAGATAATATTTTAACCACTTCTGCGGATTGCGTTCAAGTCGTTTACGTCGTTTAGGATCGACGCATGTCTTTCGATTGATAATGTTTCGACTGGCTACAGCATTAGCTACACGGTCAGCCGCGGATGCAGGGCCGACGACTTTGACATCAGGCGCGTTCTCTTTTAGATAGGCTTTATCCCATGTCGTAAGTTGTCTACCCCCAAGAGCGGCGGTCATCATAAGCGCATGGTTCGCTGATAGTAGTTTACCCTTTGCCTCAGCAGGGATTCGCTTAGAGTTTTTGACTGCCTCGTAGTGCGACTGGTTCAATCGCTTTCGTGCCTTTATACTTGCCCTTGCTTCGATACAAAGCAACAAGGAAACCGTGTCAGTTTCCTTTGTGGCGATCTTTTTGCGGGGCATGTTTTTTAGCTTTCTGTAAGTCACTATAATAGCGTGAC
>Ga0222697_1000854_pt1 | contig 12504 bp, 7 predicted proteins | sample AntAcemetage1402_FD_179835 | JGI IMG/M metagenome (GOLD analysis project Ga0222697, IMG submission 179835) | Saline water microbial communities from Ace Lake, Antarctica - #1402 | ecosystem: Environmental > Aquatic > Non-marine Saline and Alkaline > Saline | place: Antarctica: Ace Lake... | reverse complement strand
GATTGCGTAAAGGGCAGACGGGGCAGCAAAACAAGCTTATTAACCTTAACAGAGAGAAAGACCCTAGAAGAGATAATTATTAAGCTTGAACAGGCAACGCAAGAAGAAGTACAAGAAGCTATGGATACATTAGAAAAGAAGTATGGTAGGGCATTTAAACTGAAATTCAAGACAATCACCTTTGATAACGGAGGCGAGTTCTTAAACTGGAAAGCTTTGGAAGTCAGCATACTAGAGCCAGGAACACAAAGGACAACTACATACTTTGCGCATGCATATAGCTCTTGGGAACGTGGCAGCAACGAAAACTCAAATAAAATCATCCGTCGTTTTATTCCTAAAGGTGAAGATATAAGCCATTTTAGCAAGAGTGAGATAAAGGATATCGAAAAGTGGATGAATAATTATCCAAGAAAGAGACTCGGATACAGGTCAGCTAAACAGGCAGCCCAAGAATACTTAAGAAGTAACAGCGATTTAGGACTTGATTTTGTTGCAGTATGAGTTACAATTTACCAGCTATTGCTAATATGCAAATAACCTTGACAGCTCATACAATAAGGTATAATATAATATGCGAAAGAATACTATGTCCCGCGTTCGAAGGGGGGAATCCCGGACGTTAAAAAAGTAAAACCTTCGTTGGCTATAGAGCCGGCGTGGGTTTTTGTATTTTTAGCATATTTTATAGAGGTAGCCTATGAAAACAATATTATTCAGTCTAACCATTTTTTTGCTAGCGGTTTCAGGAACAACCTTTGCTTATGAACCCATGATATATGAGAATGGATGGAAAACAATGAGCAAGGAGGCGATTTCCGAACGAATGCAAGAGCCTGTTATTAATATCAACTCTGGCGAGCCTTTTAATTTCAAGGTAATAAATAAAGGCGAAGAAGAAGTTGCTAGGGTAAATACACCAAATGAATATTATCAGCAAATGCACGCAGGCAACGAGCTGTATATATATACTACCTATGATATTATAGATGAAGGCCTATTTAGAGGTGTAGCTATGTCGCTTCTTTATTTGTCAAAAGCAAAATCATCTAAGCACTCTTATGTAAGAAGCTTCCCATTTGATAAGGAAGATCCTTTAAAGGTTTTACCAGCAAGTTTTGTATCGTATCATGGATCAGACCAGCATGAGATTTATGATAAAGCAGTAAATGAAAACAGATCTTGGCGTTATATTGCCCCTAGCTCAAGAATTTTAGAAATGGATTCCGATAATTTAGAAATATACTCCACTTTTGCTGAAGATATGTATAATTCACCTGAAGAAGAACGATATAATGGTAATATGCCCAGCCATTGTATAAGCCCAGATGTTTTAGGTGATCTTAATGGCGATGGTTATGAAGACATAGTATTAAATTGTGCTTTTTATTACGTAGAAGGATCGGGCAGATATTATTATTTTAGCGTTTTAACTAGAAAGTCTCCAGATTCAGTGCTGGAAGATATAACAGATCAGGTTAATGAGATAGTTTGGAAAGAATAAGTTATTATGCAAAAGATGCGCAAGTTTATTATCAGTTTTATCGCGATAATAGTTCTACTTCAATTCAATGCATTTGCATATGATAATGTCATGTATATATGGCAAAGAAGCTGGGATGAATATCTACACAATTCCGTAGCAACTATTTCTGATGAGACAGAGTATTTTACAGTCTTATGTGGTGATTTAAAATTTCAAGATGACAAGCCCGTTATCGGAACTATCAATATCAATTGGTTATATCTTACAGAAACAGAAACCAGCACAACTTTAGCCTTTAGAATAAGCACTGAGGCAGGTAAATTATTACAGAAAGATAACATAGCTATTACTGTAGATGCTATATATCAAACAATTACGAAAGCAATAAATGGTGCCCCAGCTAATCAGGTAGTTGGCGTACAGTTTGATTATGACTGCCCAACATCTAAGCTAAATACGTATGCTAGCTTTCTTAAACTCTTTAAGGCAAAAGTCCCTGATCTTGAAATATCAATCACAGCTTTGCCTACATGGCTAAATGATAGACAATTTACTGCTCTAATAAAAGAAACAGATTATTATGTCTTACAGTTTCATTCATTCGAAGTTCCAAAAACAAGAGAGCAGGCAAGAGAGATATTTTCCAATAAGCGATCACGAGATTATACCAAGAAAGCCTCATTGCTTAAGCACCCTTATTATATTTCATTACCTACTTATGGCTATGAGGTTGCGTTTGATAGCAATGGGGAATTTATTGGCCTAAGGGCAGAAAGTGCTAATATTTTATGGGGGGATGAGATTCAGCATGAAGTAGCAGTTGTATCAGTGGATAAGATATTAGATTTTTTAGCATACATTAAGAAAGAAAAACCTGCATTTTTCAAAGGGATATGCTGGTTTAGATTGCCAATTAAAACAGATGAGTTCAACTGGGATATCAAAACACTTATAGCAGTTTTAAATAATAGAAATCCAGAAACAAGCTTTAATATTGAATTATCAAGGAAAGAAGACGGTTTAGTCGAAGTCTATTTAGTAAATACAGGCCAACAAAATTATTGGAAAGATGTTAGTTTTGATATTGTTTGGTCCAAAAAAGAAAAACCAATCTATGATGTTTTGGGAAGCTATAAGGACAATCTTATTTTTAAGGATAAAACAATTCATTTTAGTGGACCAGCCCCAAAGGTGGGAGAAAAGACTCTTGTAAGCTGGTTAAGAATAGATAACAATAATACAATTAAATCTGGTGGGGTGATATATGAAGATAAATAAAGTTATTATAACAGTATTTTTGGCTATACTGCTTGTATCTAATACTGCATTAGCATGTGGTCCTTATTTTGATGATGCCTATCTTGTGCGTGGTACAGAAAAAGGTTTTCTAGCTATCCCTGAGGGAAGTTTTTTGTTTGAGCTAGAAAAAATATCTGGGAAAAAATATCAAAAGCCAAAAGAAGATGAAAACGTACAAGAAAACACTGCAGACGCAGATGTAATAGATCTTGAGAATGCTCTAAAAAATACTAATCTATCAGAAAAAGCTAAGAAAAAAGTCCTTTCTTCCTATGCCGATGCAAGGTCAAAGATGCTATATTACCTAAAGGAATATCCAGTTGAAAGGAAATGGGAATGGTATGGAGGCACTTTTAGACAACATGAAAGAGATGCTGGTAGTAACCAAAGAATACCGCTAAATATAAATCTAAATTTGGATAAAAATCTACCTGAGGAATTTAAGTTCTACATAGAAGGAGCAGTAGATTACCATAATTATGATTTTGATAAAGCAATAAATGCTTGGAATAAGATATTATCACTTCCTGCTGATAAAAGACAGTATAGAAGTGTTTGGGCTGCTTTTATGATAGGTAAAAGCTATTTATCTGCGAGAAGGCAAAAGGATGCTATTAAATATTTTATACAAACAAGAGAGCTTTCTAAGCAGGGTTTTAAAGACTCTTTAGATTTAAGCAAAGAAACCTATGGATGGCAAGCTTTGGCTGAATGCGAAACAAAAGATTATGCTGAATCTATTAAGCATTATCTCGAGTCATTAGACATTAATTCGCTAAATTGGGTTTGCAGGAGAGTTCTGGATCTAGATAAAAGTAAACTAAAAGAGATAGTTAAAGATGATATTGCAAGACAAGTACTCGCAAGTTGGATCATCTCGCATTGGTATGATGGATTTTATTATAACAATGACCCTGCTACCAAAACTACCCGAGCACAGGTTTTCCTCAAAGCGCTGGAATCTGCGAATATAAAAGGAACCGTTCAAGAAGCAGATAGAATCGCTTGGATTTACTACAATATGGGAGATTTTGAAAATACTAAAAAATGGTTAAAGCTCTCACAAGGCAAAACAGCACTTTCCAAATGGATAAACATCAAACTACTTATAAAAAATGGCAAAATAGAGCAAGCTATTAGAGGCCTGCAAGACTTAGTAGACACTTTTGAGAAGAATGATGAATGGGGTCTATTTTATGATGGAGATAAACAAGACATAACTCGTAGAATCAGTCAGGGATTAGGTGTTTTAAGGTTGAGTCGACAAGAATATATAATGGCATTTGAAGTTTTGCTAAAAGGGGCTTTTTGGGAGGATATAGCCTATATTGCAGAGATGGTACTTACGCCAGAAGAATTAGAAAACATACTTATTCAGCATAAAGATGTAGATTTACCATATAATGAGGACTTAGGGTATTCAGAGTTTATCGAAAACCCATCATTGTATAAGAGCCTAGAGTATTTATTAGCAAGACGTTATGCACGCCTTGGAAACTGGGATAAAGCTATTGAATATATGCCAGCTAAGTATAAAAGATATTGGTATCCTCAAAAAACCTATGGTACAGAATACGAAGATATTAATTTAAAAGATTTAACAAAAAGACTTAGTAGCTACATTAAAAACTCAGAAAATTCAAAACTCAACCCTGGACAAAGAGCAGAGAATTATTATCAAGCAGGACTTTTGATGCGTAAGTATGGTATGGAAATCACAGGAACAGAGCTTGAACCAGACTGGTTTGTTTTTAATGGACAATATGAATACAATAGTGCTCTAGAGACAAGATTTGCTATTTTGACAGAAGAGCGTGATAAGTTACATTATGCTCATGATTGGTGGAAAGATGAGTTAGATGAAATGGCCAAACGCCGGAAGAGACTAAAGACTAAAAGAGACTTTTTTGATGGCACAAAAGAAGAGGAGAAAAGAGCAGTTTCATCGCTACCTGAACCATTCAGGAGATTTCATTATAGATATAAAGCAGCTGATTTAATGTGGAAGGCAGCGGAATTGTTGCCAGATAACGATTCGCTTAAAGCCAAAGCGCTATATTTAGGAGGTACATATCTTAAGATTCGTTATCCAGAAGAAGCGAATAAATTCTACAAAGCTCTAGTAGCTACTTGTCCAAATACTGAACTTGGAAAAGAAGCTAAAAAGGCAAAATGGTTTCCGAAAGATATAGAGCTGGAATAAGAAAGCCATGGAAATTATATTGAGATATATGATATAAATGCTAAACATATAGGATATGTAAATTAGAACAGCAATCAAGATTTTATGTTTGTTTTTAGCCCCTTAAAGATGTATAATTAAATTTAAGAAAAATATACGGATACAGGATATGAGTGTAAAAAAAAGAGAAAGATTTAAACGTAACACCATAGCCATAGTATATGATTTCGATGGTACATTAACTCAACAGCCGATGCAAGAATATACGGTCCTTCCCCAGATTAAAATTAATCCAGATAAATTTTGGAACAAAGTCAAAGCAGAGAAGATGTCAACAAAAGGCGAAGAGATTGTTACATATATGCGTTTAATGTTAGAACTCGCAGATCAGAATAAATTTTCAATTAACAAAGAGAGTTTAGGTAGCCTTGCTCATAAAATTAAATTTTACCCCGGAGTAACCACTTATTTTAATAGAATAAATCACTATGTAAGAAAAAAAACAAAAGGGAAAATACACCTAAAGCATTATATAATATCCGCTGGCTTAAAAGAAATTCTTCAAAAAGTCAAAATAGAAAAGCACTTTTCAAATATTTTTGCATCAGAATATTACTACGATCACCACGGAGTCGCAAAATTCCCATTAATAATTGTAAATGATACCTTAAAAACACAGTTTTTGTTTAGGATCAACAAAGGAAAAGAGGGACATGCTGAAAACATTAATGAACATATGCCACTTTCAGCAAGACCCATACCGTTCCCAAACATACTTTATATAGGAGATGGACTTACTGATGTGCCTTGCATGACAGTAACGACTAAACAGGGTGGCTATGCAATAGCTGTTTATAAACCAGGATCTAAGAAGGGGTTAGCTACATGTAAGAAATTATTAGGGGCAGGACGAGTAGAGTTAATTGCTAAAGCAAATTATAGAAATAAAAGTGACCTAGATTTTGCGATAAAATCAATTCTAGATACCATGATTCAAGGAATACGCATTAATAGCTTGTATTTTTCTCAATATTTAAAGTATCTTAGGAAAAAGTAAAGAAAAAGGAGATAAGCGTGCAAAAGCGGAAAAGTAGTAATAAGAGGAGTATTGAATTGGCCAATTATTGCGAGAGAGCCTATGAGAAATTCATTCGAGCTCGATCTTCTAGCCATGTTCATGTTATCACAAATCGTAGAATGCCAAAACAAACCCATTCCTCCGCATATGTAAGAGATACCGATTAGAACATACATTTTTTATTAGCCTTGCATTATAAATAATCGTAATACAGTTCTATTTGCTTGTTATATCAAAATGTTGTAATGATGTGATGACCCCCATCAGCCAAGCGTATTTTTTGTTAGAACAATGCATTCGTCCTTAAGCTATATGAGCCTTTTTGAATTTGAAACGCAGGCCGTTACAACCCTACAAACAGTCCACTAAAAGGGGAAGGTCAACATGCCAAGGAACTGCCCTGCAAGCCAATTTTAACCGGCATATTTATATGATAAATAATAAGACGAATTTATCATTTGTAGAAAGGATTGTACAATGCCTATAATGTTGGTAATTGTTATTTTAAGTGCTGTATTTATTTATTTGGATGCTCGACATAATAATATACATAAAGTTAATAATGATAAATCTGTTATTAATATGTCTGCTGTGGAATGGTTTTGGTTAACATTGTTACTTTGGATAATTACTTTCCCGTTATATTTGATTAATAGAAAGAGATTGATTGCGAAATGTAAAGGTGAAATTTTAATAAAAAATGGTGAGGAATATAGAATATCTCAACCAGATGCAATTGTTCAAGCCGGCATTAAATATGCTCGTGTAGAAAAGAAGAAAAAAACAGGTATTATAGTACTTGGGGTTATCATTATTGCTTTTTTGAGTTTAATTGTTTTCAACGTTCGATTTGTTGGTCAAAAAGATTTGATTACGATGAGTGATTATCCGATATTATATAATACTGCATATGGTCCTGTACGCACAGGCATTACGCTGGGTGTGCTATTACAGCACACCGATGTTAAAGTGGTGAGAGTCGGTTCATTTCTGTATATATCATTAGACAAAATTCATGTTATATGTAATTTAGTGAAAATCGTTACAGAACAGGGCGATGCCGAAGTGCTTGTAATTGATAATTATCAGTTTGCAAATATTGATATGATACTTGCAAAAATTAAACAGTTAAACCATTTACAACAACGTGCTTTGCCTGACCCCCAACCAGTAAAAGAGCCTATTTGTCAGATTTATTCAGGGTATTATTACCTCGTTTCAGCTGATGGAGCAATAATATCCAAAAAGATAGTACGGGATCCTGGGCTTGTCGTTATTTCAGGATTAAATGTGCTATCAGATATGAGCATCGAAGGTGACTCTTTTAATAAGCTGAACGCTGCACTTCTGGTTATTGAGGATATAAAAAATACGTATAATTTATCTGGAAATAATAAAATAGTTAAAATTATCATTTCAGATATAGATAATCTAGTACTAATTCTTAAGAATGGGACAAGAATTGAGTTGGGTAGGCATAGGTTTAGGGATAAATCCGATACGCTTAAACAAATAATAAACAAACTAAAATCTAAAAATGTGAAAGCTAAAATAATAGATTTAAGATTTATTGATGTTGTTATAGTCCCCGAAGAAGTTAGTAGCTCTTTACCTGAAACAGAAAAAAAGTTTATTGAAGAAGTTAGCTCAGACGAAATAGAGAAAAGCATTAAAGCAGCTGTTTTGCATGTTCAAACAGTAGAAGATAATAAGGAGTATATTAGATCAGTTTTAAGTGATTTTCCAGGCTGCGTTCTAAAGGTAGAATCGGTTGGGAATCTAGAGATTATCGATATTACAGAAGATTATGTAACATTTAAAATGATAGGAAGAGTTACAATTGGCGAAAAAGCTTACAATGATTTTTTAGAAAAATTTATCGCAGGCCTTGATAAAGTAGCAACAAATAAGAAAAGTTCAGTTATATCTTATAGTACAGAAGAAACATTGCCTATGAGTCTTGATAAAAAACCGGAGTATATCAGTATGTCACGTGACGAATTAATAAAAAGATCAGAAAGATTGCATACATATAAAATTCGCTCCACAAGCCAGAACATTTTTTCTAAGCGAGAGTTAGGCCCAAGCGCAAAATCCTTTTTTGTTCTTTCAGTACCCGAAAAAATTACTTCAAACAGAAAAAAAGAAAACAGATTATTTTATTTATTAGATGGTAATATATACGGAGAATTATTTGTAAGTAGGTTGAGCCATAATATTGGTGGGCGTGGTAAATGGGTTCAAATCAAATTAAAGTTTGTCGATTCGCAAGGGCTAACTTTACAGGAATCAAGAGTTAACACATTCGGTAAAAGGTCAAGTCAATGGTACTATAAGGAAGATAAAGAGTTTTCTCCATATGTAGATTCGACAACTATACCTAATACATGCACAATGATGAGCGGCATAGATCCAGTTATAATAATGTCAAATTTTGGTATGTTATATGATGGATACTTTTCTCATTATTCTATAGATCTTATGTTTGAAAGAGAAATAATGGTACCAAACGAATTAGCAGAGAAAATAACAGCGGTAGAAATGGAGTTTATATAAGAAGTAGAAAAAGGCAATGTTATGGGGCCTAGTTTATAATCAGCTAAAAATGTTACAATTCATCAGGAATTAACTACATAAATTTAAAGCAACAAAAGGAATTTATCCTGGGGTCAGGGATTAGCATAAGGAGGGCATTATGGCAAAAGTGTATATATTATTTTTTGTATTTGTATTTTGTTTTTTTGGCTGTTCTCGAAGCTCGCATAATGACTCGGACAAAATTAACAGTGTTTTGCATAATAATGATACAGAAGATGTGGCATTTCAGAAGCAAAGCACCGTTACTAGTAATATCGGAGTTATTTCTAAACAGCGCGTAAGATATGAAGGTGAATTAAATGAGAATAAAGAGCCCCATGGTCAAGGTGTATTAATTTGGTCTAATGGTAATAGATACGAGGGTGGATTTAATAAAGGTACTTATTATGGCCAGGGTGTATATACATTATCATGGGGTGCTAGATACGAAGGCCACTTTGATGGCGATAAATTTAAAGGTGTGTTATATCTGCCATATATGCCAGATGGTAGTAGATACGAAGGAGAGTTTCAATGGTCTCCGCACGCAATCTTGCTAGGTGGCGGTATGGTCCTAGACAATTTTCCGGTATATGTCCCTATTGGGCAAGGTGTTTTTATCGATGGATATACATTTGATTCCGACCAAGAACCGGAAGATCGTTTTCAAGCTTTTGGCATACCGTTAAATGCAACAATTCAAGAAGTCGTAGATGCTTTTGTAGAAAATAATATTGACATTAGTCCGTATATAGATGTTGATAGTACGGAATCGGATCTTGTAAGGCAGCTGCGTTATAGTATAGAAAAAGTGTATCGTAATGATAGTGTAGAAAACAAAAATAAAGCTTTAGAAATAATTGATCAGAAAAGGCTTCATTTTTCCCCTTTTCGCTACAAAGATAAATTACGTTGGATATATCCTACTTCCCTATTCCGTTTATTAAATGGAAATATGTCTCCCCATGTGTTTCATGAATATTTTGAAAATTATAATTCCAAGTTCGTGATTCATAATAAAGGTGCCATGTCATCACCCGATTTACGATCGCTAGGCTTTTATTCGGTATATGTAACATTTGGAAGCCATAAACAGTCTACCCCTAAATCATGTGTAGTTTCTCTTGATGCTTCCACATCTTTGGCGGGGGCTTCAAGTGATATATATCATATTCTAAATAGTAAATACGGATTACCAAAACTTTATTATGGGTTTGATAAGGGATATGATTCGGACAAAATGGATTTTGTTGGTGGACCTCAATATGATCATAGAATAAAACAACGCGAAGCACTTAAATATTTGAAGGAAAATTCAAGTTCTGCAGAAGAATTACCTATAGGCCAAATACTTTATGAGTATGAAGATATAGAAAAGTGTTTTTCTGTTCCTATTCCACGATTTAATAAAGCGCTGCAGGGGCACACACCATCTCAAGGTGAATTTCTGTTAGAATGGACTTATAATGACATTAAAATATTAGCTGTTTTTTGTTATTATTTCGATGATGATGATATTAAATTTGGACCCTATGTTATAAGCTATATTGATTATCCTGTGCTTTTACAAATTGCAGAAGATTTAAAATTTATTGAAGAAAAATCTAATGAGAGGAAAGAAATAATATATGAGCAGGCAAGCAAAAGATTTTAGCATTAGCTTAACTTTTCTGATATGGCCAACAAGGGAAAAGATCTTTATGAAAGAATTTACAGAACCCAGCAGTAACACAAGTTTGGATAAATAGTTATAAAATATAATTGTTCAGTACTACCGTTAACGAATGTCCAGCCAAATCCCTGGACATTTCATAAACATTTGCTACCAAAAGAGTTGTGTCAATTCCATCTGAGAATGTATGGACAAATAGGACAAAAAATCAGGCAATTTGTCGATTTTGACCAATCTTACTTATAACTTTATCTCTAAATTGCCTAATATAGCTTATAATATAGTTGATTTGGCTAATTAGTCCTGCTATACTATCAGAGATATAGTTATGGGGTATACCAAGCCCCCCAGCCATATAAATCTCTCGAAACAAAGAATGAGAGATAATTCAAGCCTCAATGAGCAATCCTTATTGAGGCTTTTGCATCTTCGCACGTGTTAAAGACTTACGTCAAAATATTCCACCCTGTCATTGTGAGGAGCGCCAAAGGTGCGACGAAGCAACCCCAAAGTAGCAAAATCCCCCAATAAATCTCACTAGGCTATCTCTTTATCTCTTAATCGGCGTTTAGTAAACGCTTCTTAGTTAAGGGTTTACTGTTCAATGGTTGCAGATTATTTAAGAATCTACCAGCTAATTAAATGCCATTAATTAAGATTTTTAACAAAGTATCTCTAAAGATAAGTGCGAATCCTTTCCAAGGAGCCTTCTTGAATGAGCGAACTATTTGGGCTGCTTTGAATCTTTTCTTGCAACACTGTACTCCTTTCTGTTAAGATGGTATAGTTACGAAAGTTAGTGTAGTTTACGAGGGTAGGCTACCGTAATCAACAAAACAATTTTAGGCAAGGAAGATGTGTTCTCGGCCGGTAATTTCGTAGTTAGTAAATAAGAGGACGTGTCAGAAAGTGCCAGACAATAAAAATATAGTATATGAAATAAGGGAGTGGTACAAAGTGACACGCCCCCTGAATTTTCCAGTATCTTATTACATAAAGGATAAAAAAATGGCGAAAAAACTAAAAAACGTGAGATCTATAACAGAAGAAGCCCTATTCTTTAAAGAAAAAAAGATGGATCATAGCCTCACCAAGGTATTTTCCGGTGACTGGAAGGGGTCTCGGCTGGAAAGAAAAGAATTAGGTAAGTTAAAAAATCAACTAAAAGATGATATGTACATAGAAGTAATTTATATCCTTACCCATAAAATAATAAGAGATGTTAAAGAAGCTAAACATTTATACATGAATATCATAGATCACAAATATACACTTTCGAAAAAACTAGGAAGAGATATCGGCATTGAAGTTGCCTCCTTGGATTATTTTAAGAATATTGTGGGAAAATTGGAACAGCCTGAAATTATCGAAAAAGAAAAGCTTTCGAAATTGGTCACAAAAGCTATAACAGATGAAGCAACTGGTCTATATGAGCGAAGTACCCTTTTTGCTAACCTAGAGGCTGAAATTGAAAGAGCAAGAAGATATAAAAGGCCTCTTTCTTTGCTTTTTTGTGACTTGGATGATTTTAAAGCGATCAATGATACCTATGGGCATAAAAGCGGCGATCTGGTCTTAAAAAAAGTCGCAAACGTCATTAACAGCGTAATGAGAACCACTGATAGGATGTATCGTTATGGGGGTGACGAATTTGTTTGTGTATTGGCAGAAACAGACGTAAAATCAGCGCGTGTTGCGGCGCGCAGAATAAGAAAAAAAGTTAATTCTTATCTCATTAAATTAGAAAAGAATAATGTCGGGATAAAGATAACATTGAGTTTAGGCATTGCTCAATATGCGGCACATGGTATTAATGATATGCGGTCCTTTATAGGTGAGGCTGACAAGGCGATGTATAGAGCCAAGAAAGCTGGCAAGAACTGCGTTTGCATACATGGAGAAGAAAAAGAGAATATCAAGAAAACGAATAAGAAAAGCGATAAATCTCCGGCGCGAAAGAAGAAGATTATAATAAAAGGCTCTGTTCTTTCTCCGGGACTGGCTATTGGGGACGCATTTATTTATAAAGATATATTAACGCGTGACATGGCTGTCTATAGCATATCTGAACATCAAATAGACAATGAGATTAAAAGGATAGAAAATGCTATGAAACATGCTTCAGCGGATCTACAAAAGATGAAAAGCATTGTTAAGATAGACGTCGATAAACAACATGCGGATATATTTGATACACATAAAGAAATTCT
>Ga0222697_1000850_pt1 | contig 12519 bp, 18 predicted proteins | sample AntAcemetage1402_FD_179835 | JGI IMG/M metagenome (GOLD analysis project Ga0222697, IMG submission 179835) | Saline water microbial communities from Ace Lake, Antarctica - #1402 | ecosystem: Environmental > Aquatic > Non-marine Saline and Alkaline > Saline | place: Antarctica: Ace Lake... | reverse complement strand
GATTCCAGTAAAGTCAACTACATTATGACTATAACCAAATGAACTTCCTCTTTCAGTTACCCATACTTTACCAAACTCTGGCATCACAGAACGCGCTTTCTCTACAGCATATTTCATACTGTCTGGGCTCATCCATTGACCTTTCTTAATGTTTACTACGTTAGCATTCTTCGCTGCAGCCAGTATCAGGTCAGTCTGTCTACATAAAAACGCAGGAATTTGAAGTATGTCTACGAAGTTACCAGCAATTACAGCATCTGCGGATTCATGTATATCAGTAATGACAGGTACAATTAAATCAGTGTGTATTTTGTTGAGGATTTTTAAAGCATCGATTTCATCTAAGCCAGTGAAGCTGTCAAGTTTAGTTCTATTCGCTTTCTTATAAGATGCTTTAAAAACAAATCCAGGTAAATGAATACGATGCATAATTTCTTCCACTTCTTTAGCTATCTTTTCAGTCATCTCCTGGCTTTCTACAACACAGGGTCCTGCAATTATTAAAAGTTCTTTCATTTTATTTTTTTAAATTAATTTTTACAAATATTTTCTCTTTACTTTTATTATAAAAAAATGCATTATCATAATCACCATGTGTAAGAGCTCTAAGTAAATCTAAGTGGTCCTGTAATGTACCTACATGATTCAAATTAAGTTCACATATTTTATCATAATCTATCTTCTTATTAAAATTACCTTTTCCTATAATTACGTTCGTTATATAATTACCGTCTATTAAGTTACTTAAATGTCTTAATATAAGTGCTTTTTCAGCAGCTATCATTTTATCGTAAACATCAGAAGACGTTTCATGTTCTTCAATTACAATTTCTTCTTGAGTTATAATATCACCACCATCTATTATACCATTAATCTCATGTACTGTAATCCCACAAGGCAATTTATTAATAATTGAAAAAATATGAGAAAAATAACCTCTGTTGAATGGGTTATATCCTGGGTGAATATTAATGCATCTTACATTTTCATAAAGTTCTTTAGGAAAGATTTGTTTACAATGAAGTGAGATGACGCAGTCGTATTTCTTTACAATTTCAGTCACTTCTGTTTTATCCTTTAAATTTACTATAGGTAAGGTTTTTATACTAGAAGACTTATAATCAATGTCATAATCTTTTGAAATAGATTTAACGTAATCATACAATTCAAAATGGTCTGTTATTATTAAGGTTTTTATCATCGATTAGATTCAGTGTATATTTTAAATTTTGACAAATCTGGGTAAGGTAACTCTAAGTCAGCATTAGGTTTTGGTTTGTTTGAACCAATCTCATAGAACTGAGGCATCATTAAGAGGCCTCTTGCTGCTAGTTCTGGCATCATATAGAAATTCCAACCAATCATATCAAAATTATCTGTATGATATGAACATTCTCTTCGACCAGAATATCTTACTCTTTTAAACCAAAGCATTGCATCGTAATCATCTGTAAGAATTGCACCGCCCTTTGATAGTTTAAAATGTTTATAAGGTCCTGTGAAACTTACACATGTGAAACTATTTGGAATATACATATCACACGTAAATCGAAGTGCAGAATCTATTGTTCTGGTACCTTCAAGTGAATAAGCTCCTTTAAGTGTTTTACCTTCAACTTGTTTGAATTTAACTAAACCACCTGCATGGATTATTTCGCAAGGTACTGATGGATATGTTCTTGATGGAATTGTGACTTCCTTGCCCTTTATTCCTTCATACATAAGAGATAAGAATAATGCATTACTCATATTATCTACAGTTATTGCATAAGCAGCACCTGTATATTTTGCAAGTTCTTCTTCAAATTCTTCTGTAACTTTATAAATTCCGTTTGCCATTTTTCTTTTTTAATTGTTTTGTAAATAATACAGTAGGTTCAGGTAAGTATAATGATTTAAGCTGATTATCATTGATATACTTTGATATTTTAGTCCATTGATATGCATCACCTGGACCACCGATTCCTTCTTTTACTGTATCTGTATATTTAAGTGGCATGTCTTTTAATTTCCATGTTACACTCGAATGTACTAACCCACCTGAACGAGGTAATAAGTTATTGTATTCTTTTATATAGTCTAAACTGGGAAAGTTTTCATTAAATCTCTTAGCTGATGTGTAAATAAAGATAGCTTCAGGAAATTCTTTGTATGCATTGGCAATTAATTCCAAATGGTTAGGTGACCAAATATCGTCATGGTCTAATCTTGCAAATACATCTATAGAATCTTCATTCATTCTGTCAATTGCAAAGTTCGTTGCATTTGTACTACCTACCCACCAAAGTTCTTTACCTTTATAATTGTCCCTTTCTGCAGCATGGTCTAAATTAACAAATTTTAATTTTTCAGAATCAAACTCTTTAATTATTTGATTCCATTTATCTACAGGTTCGAATTTATCACCAGTCAAGTATATTACGTAATCATTGTAAGTTTGAGCATAGACTGATTTTAAAGTATTCCGTAACTGTTCAAATACAAATTCATTTTTATAATATGTCGATATTGATATTCCTATTTTCATCTTTATATTTTTACTAGCCATGAACTTGGAGCTACAAAACAGCTCCTGTTCTTAATTTTAAATATTTCATGTATAACTTTACCCATTGGGTGGAATTTCTTATTCGTATTATCGTAATAATCATGTCCACCTATGTAACCACCTTTTTTAACTTTAGGTAACCAAGCTTCAACATCTTTTTTAACAGCAGTAGGATGGTGATTTGCATCTATCCATACAAAATCTAAACTACCGTCTTCATATTTCTCAGCAGCCTCATCAGATAAACTTACAACAGGCTTATAATATCCATCTAAACCAGCTTCTTTCATGAAGTGTTCAAATAAACCTAACTGGCCACCATGTTCTGTAACCATAGCTTTTACGTTCATGTGACCTGGGTGATTAAACCTATCAACACAATCGAATTGAATATCCTTCTTAGAGTCTTTAATTAACTGACCCATAAAGCAAGCTGATTTACCAACCCATACTCCTATCTCAACGAAATGAGCATTTTCAGGAGCTTTATTAACCATGTCCTCATAAATGTTTTCAAAATCGAACCAACCTGGTATATTTTTATAAAAATCTTTCATAGAATTTAAAATTATTTTTTATTTCTTTTAATATATCTTCAGATAATATGCGATTTTTTCGTATGATGGCACGTTTATCTGTTTGTGTCTTTTCAGCTATATTTTTATCATATTTAGTATATTTTAAACGTGAGCCAGCACCATGATGATAAGCTAAGTCGTCATATATGCCGTAAAATATAGCATGGGGATTAAGTATATTAGTCCTTAACATTTTAAACCATTTAATGTTATTGTTATTAAATTTCTCTAAAAGATTACCACCTACATCAGTTCTCTTTTGATTACGAGAATCAGTCCATTGATATCCTGCTTTCCAATCACCTTCTATTTGCTTCCAAATTTTAACAGTCATAAACGCAAAACAAGGATGAGGTTGTATATCACCTAAGTTTTCTAATCTCTGTACTGCACATGCATCATAATCTTTCAATTTAGAATGAATATAATTTTTAAGTGGTTTTATAGGCCATGCATCGCTGTCAATGAACAATAAAACATCATTATCATTTGCAACTTCACATACTTTATCTGCAAGTAAATTTAGCTTAGCAGAATGCATCGTATGCATTCCTTTTCTTACCCATGATTTTTCGCAGTAATCGAACTTGATTTTGAATTTTTCAAATTGTGCTTCACTAAACCCATCCATCGTAGACCATAATTCATATGGCATATCGATATTCTCTTTAATGTACTTATGTTGAAGCTTTATGAAGTCAACTTCTTTCCAGTGTGCACTTAGCACATATAATTTGCCTAAATCCATTATAGTTTTTGGTATTGTGGTAGCATCTCAAAGTCTTCTGCATAGTATTTTTCTATTTGTTTAATAACTGCAGGAGTCATGTAATGCATCCAATTCTTTCTAGCAAGTGGATTATTAGGTTGTACAACTTGAGTACTATTCATATTAGGGAAATGACCAACTTTACTAAACATTGGAATGGATTTAAAATCAGCTTCTAGGCTTTCAGTATATAAAATTTTATCAAACTTAGTCTTCTTTAAGTATAATGCTTGAGTTCTCAATATTTCACTTCCTGTACCTCTATTTTGGTTAGGTTTATTTAGCCATGTGAAAAAATCAAGAATTTCACTTGAACCAATTATATCAGTATAAGGTCTTCTGTTATCACGTTTACATGTTGACCACCATAATGAAACAGCACGTTCATAAGGGTTTCTAACAATTGTAAACTTGAAAAAATCTTTAAATTTTTCAGGGACATCTGGGTGGTGTTCTTTTACTTTTTGACCTTCATACTGTCCTTTAAGTATACTGTAGATTGTACGAGTACCTGTTTTGGGTATGGCCACAAAAATAAATTCATGTTTCTTTGATACTATCATTATGCGAGTATGTTTTTATAATTGTGTTTTTTACAATATTCATCTAACTCATCTAAAACATCGTTTTCAATACAATGGTAATCACTTAAAGATAGTTTGTTTACCTTCGAAGCTTTACGAGTATTATATTGCTTATCATCGAATATTTTTTCTTTCTTTATCTCATATCCATTTGATTCTAAAAACTCAGCTACTTCACTTTCACAGTCTTCTATTTTAAATAATATATCTGGATTCAAATCTTCAATCATATTATTCCATCTTATAACTGAAAGTATAGAATCAGTAAGTATTTCTTTATGTTCTTTGGTTTTTACTTTATAATTATCGCTGATTTTAGGTACAGCATGTAAAAGTCTAAACACCTGAGAATGAGTTTTCGATTCAGTATAATAAACTGAATTAATAACATCGAATGGGTTTCTAACAATGTGGACGAGAAATTTATATTTAAAATCTTGTCTACTTGTCTTTGCAATTGATATCATATGACCTGAACCGCCAAAGAAATGATTAGATTTCTCTGGTACAAACGTCCAACATGACACACCGTATTTGCCAATTCCTTCATGGCCAATTTCAATACCTAATGATGAAAATAGTCTTGCAATATAACCAGTCCCACTTCTAGGATGACCAAGTATCATAAAATCGATATTAAAATTATTCTTTCGTTTAGGTATATCACCTAACCATCTTTTTCCGTATTTCATATTTTAAACTTTGTTCTTAAATTTTCTACTTGCTTGATAGTGTTGTATTACCCCTTTACCTTTCTTAAGATGTGGGTAGATTTTTTCAATTAAATCAAATTGACAATATTCAGGTGGTAAAATTTTATCGTTTAAACCAAATTTTCTCATATTTTCAATTGCAGCTCCTAAATTCCATTGTTCAAATGATTTTACATTAGAACCTTGTTGAATATTTGTATTAAGCCACATTTTACAAAGTTCCATTGTTTTTGGATTATTTTCTAAGTAAATTGTACCACTTAAACACTCATTTTGTCTCCATCTAAAATCTTGCCATCTTACGGCAACATCGCAGCTATAATTTTTAAATAATTCTGGACTTTCGTGGAACATTGCATCTACATCGACATAAAGTAACCTCTTATCTTTATGCTTGTTTAGCATATCAATCATGAATTGGGCTTTGTATCTCGTATTTGCTTGCCAATTACCTAAGTTCTTTATCCCAATTATATCATAGTTTAATTTGAATTTTTCACAAGATGCGATTGTTTTCTTCGCTTCTGCTTCATAAGGAGTATCAATAGTGTAGTAACCTACTACCATTAAGTCATCTAAAGTGTTTTCTTCAAATGCTGAAACTGGAACTGTTGATGCTTCTACTGGAATAAGAGTAGGTAATGTTTCAATATCAGGTGATGCTTGAGTCGTGTCACAAGGTGGTAATATAAAATCCTTTTGCATTGGAATTAAAGCTTTCTCATCCGTTAAGAATTTCACATCTTTATATTCTAAATACTGATTTAGCTTACTTCTCTTAGAACCACTAAAGATTATATTCTTAATTTCGATTGGGAGTACTCTAAATGCATTTTGATAGTGCATCAGATACCTATTAAGTCTTTTCATGAAAGCTCCTTGGTTCTGACCATATCCGCCATGGAAGTGTGTTTTACCAGTTACTGTTAAATCAAATCCAATTAAAACAATTTCTTTATATCCCATTAATATAGCAGTCTGAAGTGCACAGAATCCACTATTTTCACCATGTGCAAAGTTTTCTTCAGTTAATGAAAATCCAGTTGCAGGCGCAACAGTATATCGACTCTTATAAACCTTATTAAATAAGAACATCTTCTGATAAACCATTCCAAATCGACCATCATAATAAACACCTTTATGTTCTTGCATGTTTCCTACAGTATTTAGAACAAAAATCTTATACTTAGCTTTGTCTAAATCTTTGATATTTACCTTATCACGAATAAATGTATAATCCATTGTAAGGAAATAAGTAGGGCTAGGAACATATTCTATTGCACGATTTACAGCCATAGTATCACCATCTGTAAGTGTATTCAAATCACACTGAAGAACACTTGGACCACCACCAATAATATAAATCTTATCTTTGGTTCTTTTTTCAAATTTGAAATGAAAATTCGGTGACATTGAAGTTCTTTGCTCATCAGTGAGGCTATCAATTAATTCAACACCTTCTAAGCCAATCTTAATACCTTGGTCTATATCTTTCATAGCTATTGGTCGTTTAATAGGTGGGTAATTTCTTTTGATTATTTTTGGTTTTATCCGTGCCATAATTTTATTGAATAAGTTTGATTGTATCTTCATTTATAAATCTTTTAAAGTATTCGCTTTCATATTGTGAAGAGTGGTCTTTGTAGTTATATGATTGAAATTCATTCATACTATTACGTAATTCGCTTCCACTCGTAAAGAAGTCAAATCCATATAAATCTATAGACTTAAATTCAGTAAATTGAAGTAAAAAGTTAAAAATTGCTGCACCTGTTGAAGGTTTAACATTATATGTAAAGTGATTTTGTTTTAGATTTTTGTGAGTTTCAGGGTCACCTAAGAAAATCTTATCAGCAAAATTAACTATAAGTTTCTCTTTTATATTTGTCTTAGGGTCACCCCATCTAATTAACCTTGTTACATATTTAGAATTTGATTTCTCAATTAAAGTTTTTACTAAATGTGTTGGGCTGACTTCACAGTCATAAATATCAGTACGTTTACCAATATCCTTATAATGTTGACTTATAACGTTGACAGAATGATTCATTCTTATTACAATGTCATGCTCATCAATTTCTTGACCACGTCTCTTTCTTAGGATATTAGATGAATTGCCTACAAGTGCGATTGATTTGCCTTTGCAGTACTCTTGGATTTCTTTTAAATTAACTTGTGCCATATAGTACTATAATATCATAATATGTTAGGTATTATATATCCCCCACCTAGGAAGCAAATGCTTCCTAAGGAGTTTTTTTCAGACATTTAGTCAATTGTAACTGAACGCTTCTGTAACTTAGCGTTTTTAGTAATTGTAACTACTAACAAACCTTGTTCAAGTTTTGCTTTAACGCCGTCATTGTCACCATCGTTTGGTATCTTAAACTGGTTTGTGAAAGATTTCTTCCAGAAGGTTTCTTCTTCTCTTTCTACTACAGCAGTAAGAGTTAAGATGTCATTTTCAAGTATTACATCAATCTCACTTCTTTCAAATCCTGGTACTGCAAATTCTAAGCGATAGTTCTCAGGTGTTGAATATGCTTTATGTCTTTTTACATCTTGTTGACTAAACATTCCAGGTTTACCACCAAAAATATGTTCGAAATTCTTGAAGATGTCTTCAAAGTTTGCATTGTTAATTTTATCGTGTTCCATATTAATATTATTTTTGTTTGTTAACGTACATGGTATATAGTATCAAAACCATGCCAATTACTAAATGGTGACACATTGTCACTCTAGCCTAAAAAAGTGGTCGTTAGACCACTCTTATAGTGTATTTAAGATTACTCTTTAACTACCTTATCTTTCTTCAGCTTCTTATCAGCTTTCTTCTCACCAGCTGGTGCTTCAGGTTTAGGTTCTGGTGGTGTAAATACTCTTATTGCCTTTGCAATAACTTCAGCATCTTCTAATGAGTATGCTCCTTTGCTTTGTCCAACTTTAGCTGCTTGTACTAAAACTCCAAGTGCTTGTTCTTGGTTCATTGCTTCGTTTGCCATAATTCTATTGTTTTTGTTTTTAAATTTAATGTACGTTAATTATAGTATATATCAGCTGTTTGTTTCAATAACCGGCTGATTTTATTATTTTTCAGTTATAATGATAATATCATATCAACTATTTCAGGTTGTGGGAATAAATCTACCTTACCTTTTCTTACATTGGCATGAGTCCACATACCAGGATGATTTCTTACGTATTGTAAATCACAAAAATCAAAAGCTATATGAGCACCTTTAGATATAATCATTTCCTGTAAACCTTTTTTCATATCGATGTTATCTCTTTCAGCTACATCTTGAATTAATTCCTTTAAAGTTGAAACTTGCTTATCAGAGTATCTGTGCCACGCTTTATAACCTCTAAATTCTTTATCAAGAATCACAACTTGTTCTTTCTCAACTCTTCCACCTACATAAGTATAATACTCATCTGGGTCAAACGTTATGAATGTTTTCTTACCAGCTGCTCGTTTGTAATAACCGCCCTTTGTTAATTGACCGAAGTTACATAATTCTACACCTACTGATTCTCTATGCATTGGGTGATTACCTGTACCAAGATGCCAGCCCATTGCTTTATCTGGGAAACACTTAACTAATGTTCCATCATATTTACTTGCAGTACCTTTTATGGATTGACCACCTATTACAAATTCAGTTGCAACAGGTCCTCTACTATCATTAGCCCAATTCGTTACTGTTTTAAATGGATTTTCCCATCCAGCTGTATGATGTAAGAACATCCAGTGCTTATCGTAAGGACCTTTAATAAATTCACCTTTTGGTAAGTAAGCTATAATATCGTCAAAGTTGACATCATTACCTACAGTCTCTGCACCGTCAGTAGTTGCAAGTTGCATTGCAGCCCATGTATTTGGTCCAACTATACCATCTGCAGATAAGTGATTTAGTTTCTGCCAAGCTATAACAGCTTTTTCTGTATTTGGTCCAAAATCACCATCAGCTTTAAGTTCTAACAATTCTTGAAGTGCTTTGACTTCATTTCCTTTACTCCCTAATTTTAATATCATTCTCAAAGTATTTTTTGTTTATATATTCTTCCCAGTACTGCTTCTCCATAACAAATTCGTTAACGTTAGTACCTTTATAATCAATCGTTGTGTCATCATCCATTCCATGTCCAGTGAGCACTTGTATTTTAGCTTTAATGTTATAAGACGGTCTAATCTGTAATAACTTCTTAAGATGTGGATTGTATCTGCTAAAAAGATTTAACTGTTCTCTTGCTTTCCCAGCATATGCAAATCTGAATCTAACGTTTGCATAAAGGCATATCTTATCAAAATGAGTTGGGTCGAACATAAACCAAGCATCTCCCATATACTGGCTGTTGTGAGGTTTAAATCCTGATGCAAGATGATAGATGTATTCTAACTTAGTTAAATTCTGACCAGACTCAACTGGGCCATCATATTCAGAATTAGTTAATTCCAAACTTGAAATAGGTTCAGTAAGGTATAAATATTTTGGGATTTCAATTTCGTTTACAAACATTCTATGGGTTTTCTAAGTCATTTACTCTTTCTGATAATTCAGAAATTTCTTGTTGCATTGAATCATCTCGTGCATTCATCAAAACAATAATGTCATATAATGTACTACTCCTTTGGTCCATTAGATTACAACATTCTCTTACACAGTCCCAAACATATTGAATTAATTTAAACATAGTTTCAAGTACCTTTAAATTTTCACTACAACAGTCAGCTGTATCATTACTTCCACCGCAGCTGCATAATTTTTGATAGTATCTATCTAATTCTGCTTGATACTGTACAGTTTGGTCTATACGTTCTATTAAGAATGCATTTCTTATTGCAACTTTACTTACAGCTTGACCTTTACTATTTATAATAGGATTTTCAAACTCAATGAACTTTGTGATTTTAATATCACAGCATTCTTCAGCTGTTGCTGCAACTGAAGGTACCGCTACAGATACAAGAGATGTCGGTGCAGACTTTAGTTTTGGATTTAATGGTAAAACGCAAACTCCTAAAGTATAATTCCAAGTACCACCATTTCCTATACAATCCTTTAATTCTTGTGCAGAAGGTTTTGATATAGGTAAGATACATTCACATGCAGTATAATCCCAAAGACCACCTTGTGATTTACAAGCTTCTAATTCTTTTGCAGTTGGTAAACATGGTTCTTCTCCAGCTTCACAACATTTTTTTAATTCTTGAAGTAATTCATTTACTTCTTTTAATGACATATCAATTCTTGCTCTGCAATCACCAGCTGCGTCTTCAGTTTGTTTAACTAAGTCAGTATAATGTTGCAATAAAATTTCAGTTGGTGTTGCCATGTTTATTGAAAGTTAAGTTCTGTATATTTAATGTTGCCAATGATTACACAACCAAATGTGATTATTTCTTCTCTACCTGTTACAGCTGTATCTCTTTTAATTCTAATTGTTGCAAATAAGTCTCCACTTACAAGGTTAGTTGTAAATTCAGGTGGCAAATATAAACTAATAACACCCTTATCTGTCATTGAAGTTCCTGTTCCTGTTTGAATAATATCAATTGTTTCATCACCAGTTGTATCTGGCCATGTATATTGTAAGCTATAGTCTTTATCTAAACCATAAATTAACACTTCAATTTCATTTAGAGTATTCAAATCTAATGGATTCCCAGCCTTATCAAGTAATGTCAATGGTATATTTGCATTGTCACCTTGATATACATTTGGTATGCAAATTCTACTTACTAAGTAATTACCGCAACTACTTACGGTTGTTGTACATGATGCGCTCATTATTATTTAGGATTTTTTTTCGTTGTCGTTATATAAGATTTCTTCTTCTTTCCTGTCTTTACAGTATCATCTACTGGTTTTTCCTTTTCAGCTGCCTTTGGCTGCTGTAGGCTAGCCTCAGGAGCTTTCTTTAATATAGGTTCAACTTTAACAACATTATCTTCTTCTTTTTCAATATGTTCTTCTTCCTTTTTAGGTTTCGTATCAAACATATCGTCAAATAAATCTGGTTTCTTTTTCTTCTCTTCTTTTTTCTTATCATCAGGCTTAATATAATCTACGAGAGATTTAATATAACCTAAAGCAACTAATGGTAAAATTGCACCACTTAAAAGTGCTAATATTCTCTTCTGTGCTATTTCACTAAAATCAGTTAAGCCAAAGAGTTCGACAAATCCCACATAATCATGGGCTGAGACATACGTCGAATACATATTACCCATTGCTTGAAACAGAGTCAGTACTATGAATAATGTCCAAACTAATGGCTTGTTTGTTTTTTCTAAGACAGTAATCGAAGCTAAAGATGCTGCAGCCCCCATTTCAAATCCAATCGCTAAAGATAATGCTAAAGCAAATGTATTTGTCATTAAGAAAAAATCAACCACGTGAATTGTCGAAATTATAGAAACACCGAAATAAAGCAGTGTCATTATAAGTATCACAAACCAGTGGACAAATTTATTTTTCATCGTCTTCTTCTATTTTACTTTTTACTGTAGATAAACTTGTTCTACCTTTATCTAAGTCATCTTCATAAACAAGAAAGTCAAACATAACTCTTTGCATCTCATCCTTTACTTGTTTAGGTGTAGCAGGGATTATCTTTGCATCTTCTCTAGCTGCCTCTACTACAATAAAGCTATCTACTGTATGCTGTAGAGTAGTATTATTATCTTGTACAGTATTTATCTTACTGTTTACACTGCAGGTTTGAAAGAATAAAACAAGGATGAAAAACATACTTGCTATCATAAAACCTGTAAATAAATTTTTATTCATTTTTATTTCTCCTTCTTTTTGCCTTTGAATCTACCTGATGTATTCGTATCCATTGAGTCTTTATCTTGGCAGTCACATGGGTATCTTTCACCACACCTAGGACATTTATTATCTTTCTTTTGTAAATAATCGTCCTGTTCGTCTTCAAGCTTGCCATCATCTTTAATGTCATCACCTTCGGTTTCAGTATCATCAACGCTTTTCTTTTCAGCTAACCATTGATTAAAATCCTTTACTATATTTCCCATAGTTATTCTATATTTTAGTTATATATCTCTAAAGGTGGGAACATCTGGTAAAACGTTTTCAACCTTGCAAGAAACATCTTATAATATTTCTTTAGGTCATTGAAAGTAAGTATAAATTTCTGGACTCCTCCTAATTCATTTGCAATCCAAATCTCTGCACCGTCTGGTTTGATACCATGCTTATCCCAGATAGCTATCGCGTATGCTGCTGTTTGCATCTTATAGTCATCAATCCACTTTTCAGCTTTCCATTTAAGAGATGTTTTAAAATCGATGACAACA
>Ga0222697_1000841_pt1 | contig 12540 bp, 13 predicted proteins | sample AntAcemetage1402_FD_179835 | JGI IMG/M metagenome (GOLD analysis project Ga0222697, IMG submission 179835) | Saline water microbial communities from Ace Lake, Antarctica - #1402 | ecosystem: Environmental > Aquatic > Non-marine Saline and Alkaline > Saline | place: Antarctica: Ace Lake... | reverse complement strand
TGGTAACAACTTCACTTGTTTGATTTGATTCAACATAATTATATCTATCAATTCTCTTATACCAAGTATTTGATATTGTTCCAGCAGCAAATACTGATAAACCTCCGTTGGTGTATTCTAATTGACTAAATGCACCACCATAGGTAACAATCCCATCATTATCGTAAGCAATTCTATCACCAACTTGTTTGAATTGATTTCTTCCATTAACACCATCAATAGCATACTTGTACTGTTCATAGTAATATTCACCACCCAAAAGATCTCTCACTTCTCTGTAATGCATACCTTTGTAGTATCTTCCATCGACACCAGCAGTAAGTTTCAAATTATCTGTAAATTCATGGTTCAAAGTGGATAAAATACCTGTCCAAAAATGTTTATTAACACTATTTCTCAAGATATATTTTGAAAATCCACCAACAATAGCTGTATCTGCATACAATTGATCCTGATGCGTTGCATTCTCGTTCACCATGTAGGTATAATCAAGTTGTCCATCATTATTGTAAGGATCATAGTTCTTCTCTCTATCACCATTAGCATTTAATGAATAAGTACTTAAAGGACCAGATCCACCACCATCACCAATTGATATGTAATACGATGTTGCTAAGTTTGTTCTATTACTCATGTTCCAGTACCAGTTCAATGCAAACTGTGGTTTGTGGTAATAATTTTCTCTTTGTGATTGAACTTGTCCAAATCTATCACCCCAGTTCGGGTTGTATTTGGACCCGTAATAATCATGTTGTTCTTGAGTTAATCTATCTCTTCGTTGCCCATGTTTTTGCGGAGCACCGATTGCGGTAAATACAAGGGTATGTTTATCATTGAACACCTTTGTCATTGAAAGGAAATAACTCCAAGCATCAACGTAAGTTTGATCAATGTAACCAGGACCCCAAGTTCTACTACCTACAAATGTAACAGCAAAACCTTTTTTGGTCATGCCTGATGATAAAGAAACCATCATCTTTTGATTACCGTAATCAGTAAGGTTATACATGAAACTACCACCTTTTTCCATGTCGGAAGTTTTTGTAATTATATTCATTGTACCACCAACTGAATTGATAGCTAATTTTGAAGCACCAAGACCTCTTTGTACTTGAATTGCTCTTGTTGCATCTCCAAGTCCAGCCCAATTTGACCAATATACCCAACCGTTTTCCATGTCATTAACAGGAATACCGTTGATCAATACGGCAACATTTCGTTGGTTAAATCCTCGAATATTTACTCTAGCATCACCGAATCCACCACCTGACTTTGTGGTATAAACACTAGGTGTAAATTTCATAATTTCAGGTAACTCCTGTTGCCCTAATTCATTTTTGATTATTTTTTCGCTAATTGTAGATACCGCAACTGGTGTTTTTCTATCAATTGCCAGTGAAGCAAATACTTCAACTTCAGTAAGTCCAACATCATTTGAAACCATCAAAATTTCACCTAGTGATATTGTTTTTCCATCTTTAACTGTTACATTAAAGAATGAATCTTCAAATCCAACATAGGATACTTTAATTCTTGTTTCTTCATTTGTTGGAATGTCTAGTTGAAATGATCCGTTTAAATCTGTTGACGCTCCAATCGTTGAATTAACTACAACAACAGTAGCACCCGGTAACGGATTCATTACATCATCGATTACAATTTTACCTTTGATAAGTCCTTGCGAAAATGCAAATGCACTTAAAAATATCAGTAAAAATGTCATTAAAAATTTCATTTTTTTCATACGTTTTTGTTTTTAAAAATTAATTTGAATTTAAATTGTTCTTTATATAAATAATTATGCTTCTTTAAAATTTATTTAATTTTTCTTTAATGATTAAATATTTTTCGAAGCTTTCGAATTTTTGTAGTTCTTTTATTTTTTTTTCTAATTCATCGGGATGAATGATAAAATACAAAGTTTCCCAATATTTATGATGAGTTTCATCCATGTTATTCTTAAATGCCTCGTAATTATGAGTCAAGATTGATTGTCTAACTTTTGTGCTTGATACTCCATTATCTTCTCTTGTTATTTCTTGAACACTCATGCCCGGATTTTTATACAGTTGTCTTGCATAACCATTGGATCTATCGGAACCAGCTAAAATTGAATTGATATTATGTTCAACTTTCGAAATGATTCCAAAAATATTGCCTGTCCCAACTTGAATTATTTCAATGTTCGGAAATTTTTCCAGTAGCATTTTCTTTTGAAGTTCAAATGGAAACGGATTTTTATCTTTATCTGATTTTTTTCCTTTAACTATTGCAACAACAACATTATCAAATATTTTTAAACCATCCTCGATTATTTTTACATGCATTTTGGTTGGTGGTTGTATTCGACCAAGAAATAATGCATTATCATTACCTGGTAAAAGTCTCATTAATTTCATTTTTGATGTTAAAAAAATATCATCTCGAACATTTAACTCTGATTTCTTTAAGTGTTTTGGGTAATCAATTGTATGAATTTCAAATACTTTCCTGTTTAAGTTACTGATGATTTTTTTGTACTCATTATCGTATTTTAAATCAGCAACAACATCATTTGATATTTCATGAATTTGTTCAAAATACAAAGTTTCATCCTCATCTGACATTTTGTACCTGAGTTTCTTTTCCATTCGTACAAGTGGATCATGTTGGTCCATTTGTAAAATTTTAAATGGTTGATTTGAATACTGAGTTACAACACCTTCTATTTTACCGCCGTACGCACTTGGAATGTTTAAAATATATTCCTTAAATTCTTGCAAAGCTTTGACTGGAGATTTTGATGTTAACATTTCCCTTGGTACCCCATTATATAAAATTTTTGGAACATCAATTTGCATCTGTTTGGCGTATAGATAATTATTTTCTGTTTGAAACTTTTCAGGTTTGGAATACACTCGCATGTTATTAATTCTATATGATGTTGGAGCGTAACCGATTAACACCATTGCATGTTTTTTGTAATAATCACGAGTTATTGTTGGTTTATTCATCAAAAATTCAATCAAAAATTCAGTATTTTTTGGTATTTCCGAAAGATTTTCCATGTTTTTCCGGAAATGATCCAGCACCAAAGCAAATTGGGATATTCCAATTGATTCTTTTTTAATGGTTTCACGATTTAACCAGATAAATTCTTCGATGATAATTAAATTATTTTTATATGCAAAAATAAAATTATCCAAGCCTTTTGTTAAATCAAAGTCAGCATCTTTTCTTATGACCGTAAGTTTTACTCCATCAGTTTTTTCCTCAAGAAAACTTACAGAATTAAGAAAATTCTCTATTTGTTCTTCTGTTTTAAGGACTTTATCGATATTTGTAATTGAGATATCAAGCATGATTTTTACAAGTTTAACATAAATTCAGTAAATGTAGGAATCCGATTTTCTTTCAATCCTTTGTATTTGTATTTTTCCTTGTAAACATTTGACATTTCCAAGATTTCATCTTTTCTTTCTGTTAAATATGGAAAAACATTAAATAGATGTTCAACCATAGGCCATTTGATACTAAAATCTAAATCAGGATTATCAACTTCAAGTGGTTGTGCAATTGGACCAAATAAATTAAGCATTACAAGATATTCAAAAGTATCTTTAACTTGATCTTCAGTAAAATAAGATTCCATTAAGTTAATAACACCAACAAAAGATTGCATTTGTTGTAAGTCATTATTTTTTGGTTTTTTATCAAATAACAATTCAAAAATCTTATCTAATTTTTGATAATATTTTGATTCTGAAGTTGGTTTTTCTTTGTAAACAGGTAAACCATTAACAAATGCTAAATCTCCGTCTTCATAATACTGACGTTCTAATTTTTCTCTGACACCTCTTGAAACTGAAAATGCATACATTCTTGGAATATCTCCAGGATTTTTTTTCTTCAGGCGAATTGGAACATTTTTGATAATTTTTGCTTTGGGTGTTGCCAAAGCTATATTTTCCATCTTTGAAATAGCTCTAAAAGCATTGATTAAAATGTACTTATGGTTAACTCCTTTGTACCCGAGTTTAATATCTTCCCATGATGCAGAATGACCAAATTTTGACCATTCATCAGGTTTATTATCTACATAATTTACACCTTCAAAATCCACTTGTACCGGATTAGTTTTATCATTTTGTGAATAAACAAAAATGGAATTTATTTGATCTTTTTTTCCCAAAGCGGATAGATCTTTTTTGTTTTGCCCGATGTATTTAATATTTTCTGTGATGTCCTGGGTTTCAAGACCTGCCAACAACGTGAACAATTCATGTAATTTTTCTTTCGGTACTGTTACATCAATATCACCAACAGATGGTTTGTATTTTTTAAATGCATCATCCAGAATGTTCTTGTTAAAAAATGCATCGGAACTTCCATTAAATGCAAAACCACTCAATATGATTGAAAAATCTTCCCATAACGGTGTGTCATAAGCCTTTTCAAATTCATCGTTCAATTGTTTGAACATACTTTTAAACTCATTAACCAACTCAGTTCTGTTAAATTTATCAAGCTTAATTTTTTTAGCTTGCATAAATTCTACGCCAGTTGATCGGTTTATAGCTCTTGCATTTCCACCCATAATTTATATTTTTATATTATCTTATATACACAGAATTGTAAAAGTTTATATATTTTTGGACGTATTTTTGATTGCTTCTGCAATATCAACCAATTCTGATACCAGCAAATTTTTATTGGATTTTACAGCATTTGGTAACATGTTTACAATTGATGTTGCGTATCTATTTACAGCAGTTTTTGCAAATCCTTTTTTCTCAAATTCTTTCATTAAAATAGTTTGTAAATAAGTCTCCTGTAGTTTTGATTCTTTTAAAAAATTATCGTATGTGATTTTTTTCATTTTTCTGTTTATTTTTTAAATATCATACCCACCACTCACATTAACATGTATTAAATTATTATCTCTAATACTTCCATACACTCTAAAAAATGGTGCACCAGGTCCTCTTTGATCTCCATCTTTTATTTCATCTTCTATATCTTCAAGATCAACTTCAGCAAAGTTTTCAGGGAATTGTAAATCAAAATTTAAACTCCAGTAACCATCTTCATCAGGTTCAGTGTATTCAACGGATTTTTTAACAAGATATTTTGAATACCCAGCCGCGTAATCTTTAATCATATTTTTTTCTTGTTTTGATAATCTTTCGTTCACATGTTCATCAAATGTTGGTACTATTTTTTTCATTTTTTTAAATATTTTTATAGTCTATTCTCCAAGGAGATTTTTTTACTTCTTCCGGATTTTGATTCCACACTTCTCGCATGAACGGTTTAATGTAATCATTTTGTAATTTTTTAACATACCACAAAGGAAGAATTTCATCGTAGAAATCTTCATAAATATGTAAGTAATAGGTTGCGGATTTGATTGCTCCCAACCCGCTTGCTGAGTTTGCTTTAAGCACAAATATTTCATTATCATTTGTTACAACAACATCCAATGACCAAACATCCAACGGTAAAATGTTATGAATTATTTTTGAAATGTGTAAAATTTCATTCATCCATGTTACTTTTTGAAGATCCTGGTTAACGTAAACAAACTTTAACTCATCATCTTTATCTTTCTGTTCCACTGTACTTTTTTCACCGATTTTTGAAATTCGTTCATCAACAATAACAACTGAATTTTTTAACATTGATACTCTAAATTCTTGTTTGTGTTCAATGAATTCTGAATACAGATCAAAAGTATCTTTTGACTTTTTAAAATTCTCAACATTTTCAAATTTTACGATTCCGATGCCTGAATGTCCATCAGATGGCTTCGCTATGATGGGAAATTTTAAGGAAGTTAAAACTTCTTCCTTTGTAAATACAGTTTTGGGCATGAATTTATATGATTTAAACAATTTATGGAATTCTTTTTTGTCACCTGTAATTAACATTTCAGATGGTTTATTATACATATTTTTCTTGGATATGTTACTTTTTTCCAAGAATTTAATTGCATGTTTATTATTACCACCGTAATATAAAACTGGTACTGAAGTATCAAATGTTTCAGCAATATCAATATCTTTTTTGGAACTTAAATAATTCCAGATATTTTCAAAAAAATCTGTGGTTAAATTTTTAAATACAAAGTTATCATTTTCTTTAACTTTGTCTATCATTAACATGATAACTTTTTTGTCAAATGTATTTAAATTTATGTAATTTTTATATGTTTCCATTATTTACGTATATCAATATCAAATTCAAAATTGTCCAATGAACAATTCTGATTAATTATTTCTTTGATATCTAATATTATCTTTTTTGCTTTTTCCTTTGACATTTCACTATTATCTATTGATATTGTGAATTTTCGTGTTTCATCCTTGAATGAAAATACACAAATTTCATTAAGTGACTTTATTTCAGATATTTTTTTCATCCAATTTCAGATATTTTTTTATATATCCTTTAAATTTTATTGTTTTTCCTCTGATGTATGTGAATCAAAAATATTAAACTTAACAGGCTAACTCGAGTTAACTTTCAAGACACTACGAATGTCTTTCGAATGGATTTATATTAAATTTCATTAAAATGAAATTTTGTGTATTTTACATGGAAAACCTTGATCTTTGTATATTTTTAAACGTGCTTTACCATGCTTTAGGAGATAATTGGAATCGTTATACTTAAAATCATCTATGAAATCAATGATAACTACTTTATCCTTACCTTCCTGTTGCCTCATGCCTCTTCCTATACTTTGTCTAATTAATCTTTCTGATTTATAGCTTTCAGTCAAAAAGATATTATAGATACTTTTTATCGATATTCCCGTCGCGAGCGTTCCGAAGGAAGCAACCATTATTCTATTATTTTCTTTTTCCATCTCAATGAAGTATTCTTCTCTTTGAGACGGTAGAGTTCCACCATCCACGTAAAACACACGTTTATCTGTATTGTTTCTTAACCAATCGTACATTTTTCTTCCGTACCCGTATTTAATGTCTGAAAATAAAACCAAAGAATTTTTGGAAGATTTTTCAATGAATCCCATGACAAAAAGAAATCGCCTTCTATTTTCTATGACAATACGTTTTTCCATGTTAAGGAGCTTTGCACCAGTATCCGCAGTTTTTCTATCTCGAAGTTCCTGTAATTTTTCCTTTATTTCAACCTCAAGGTAATCCATAAAAACTGATTTAACAAATACTGGTGATGCGTAGTCATTTTGTATGAGAAATTTTGCAGGTATATCGTTTATCATGGGACCAAGGTACGCCTGTAATGTGAATGACGAAGCATCGTCATCTTTCATGCCCATTGTACCAGATATACCGAAAACATAATTTGGACTTTTTACTTTTGTTATGACTTCCTTTACTGAGCGGGCATGCGTGATGTAAGCCTCATCGACAGCAATAACATCAAATTCATCAAACCATTCACTTGGTAACTTTACAAGACTTTGGTATGTTCCAAAAACAATTTGCGAATCTTCCTTGATTTTTGGAGTTCCACCGTGAATCGGTTGAACTTTGTATTCGAGTTTTCCATTGTTGTACTCTTCAAAATCTTCCATACCCTGTAGAATCAGGTTGGTATTCGGAACAATTATTAAAACTTTTTTTACATTCTTTTTTGCTAATAAATATTGAAGGAGCATGAAGAGAATGAGAGTTTTTCCTGCTGCTGTAGCAATTTCAGAAGCTGAACGTTTGAACATCATTATTTTTATGGCAGATTCAAGTTGGTAATCTCGAGGTTTGTATTTCGGGTGATCTGAAAAAAATTCAATTGCCCATTCTTTAAAATCGTCAGAGTCAAAGTCTTGATCTGTTACCGATGAAAATCCATCCAATTCTAGCTCAAACCCGTATTTATCACACATTTTTCTAAGCTCATGCCACAAACCGACAGGAATTTTATTGTTCCGATCCACGTATGTAATGTAACCATCCCATACTCCACTTTTAACTCGAGGATCAAATCGCCAGGATGCTATTCGTTTTTTAAACGAATGCTTCAGTTGTTTAAACTCTAGTAAAGAACCATCGGTTACTCGTATGAATTTTTTATCTTCTGTTACATGTGCTTTCATTATTTGTCCTTATCTCGAATGAAACCTTCAAATGTTAATCGCCATTTAATTCCCCAAATTATTTTATCCAGTGAATCAACGGTGGCTCTCATGTAATTTAAATGATTATCCAAAAATTCTTTTTTTATCACAGATTGTTCAAGATCAACTAATATAAACATTTCTTTCGGTGCTTTATCCAATTTTAAATCGTAACTATTGGTGTAATGTAAGTATCTTTCTTTTTTTGATTTTCTTAAATGTGCATTAACTTTTGACACTTGTTCCATCAAAAAATGCGTGTATTCAAGTGCAATTTGACGCTGTGAAAATGCATCAACTTCAACTTCAGGTATATTCCTAAGATCTTTAATTTTGGTTGAAATTTCAGTAATATGACGTTTCCAGTAAATACGTTCCTTTGTGAAACGATCTTCAAGTAAATCATTAGAAGATTTTTTTTCCTTTTTTTCTTCCATTATTTTTTTCTTTTATTAAAACTTCAACCTGATTCTTTTTTTCTTTTTTCATTTTAATAAACTTAAAACTTTCAAAAATAGGTTCAGGGAAATTTTGACTATAATTTACAAGTAATTTTGATTTTGAAGAATTCAAGAATTTTTCAACTTCATCATCAAACTCATCAAAGAAAGATTGCATTAAATTTATCATTGGTGAAATATTCATTTGTGTTTATTTCTTCTTTTTTATTATCTTTCAGGTATTTTTTGTAATCTGTATAATCAAATTTGTGAAAGTCTTTGAAAATTTTATTATCATCCATGTACTTTTTCCACATGAATACAGTTTCACCATGTTCAAGTCTTTCAAGAGATTTTTTAATCCCAGGAATATCAAAGTCATAAAACCATTTAACTTGAATATCCAATGGAAAATCATTATCAATACCACATGTACTCATACCATTAGGATATAAAAAAGAATCAAGAGGTCCCTCAAAAACTGTGATTGGTTTGGTAAAATCCGTAGTTTCCAACCCAAATAAAAAAGATAATCTGTTAGCTTCCTTGAAATTTTCATCTTTTGCATCGTATTTTTTACCCAAAATCTCATAAATCATTTCCAATGTATATGTTATATATTTTGGTTCTTTCCTGAAATTACGAACTTGAAACCCTATTATTTTTTTGTTTGGAAGCCTATTGAAAATTATGAGTCTATGATTTTTTGGATCGTACGCAAATTTGGAAAATTCTGTTTGAAATCTTTTAACCAAGTATTTTTTGATCCCGTATGCGGATTGTGCTGTCATTTCAACAAGTTCCAATGATTTCATTAAATTTTTTCTATCTATTGCAAAATCATTAAGTTTTTCAAAATCTATAACGTAACCAAAATCCAAATAAGTAACATCTTTAAATTCATGTTTTGTATCTTCTCTGGATTCAAAAACATGAATTCTTTGTTCAGGTGTTAATTCACCGCCAAAATCTTTAAGAAAAGTTTCAAGTGAAGTATGTGTTCTACAATTGTAACAATGAAAGTTATAACCCGGAATGTAAAGATTTCCTCTTTTTTTCGTGGGATCTTTACCTGAATCACCACAATATGGACATGCGAAATTAAAACGTTTTTCACCACTTCCTCTTTCCTTTAGGTGGTATATACGTTTTTCATGTGTATGTGGAAATTCTTTGTTAAGAATTATCTGGAGTTTTTTTCCTGTTTGATTTAAAACTTCCCGTTCATCAATATGAAAATCACCAACAGATAAATTAAATGCGGATAAATCAATATCCGCATTTAAATTGTTTTTAAAGTTTGTCATAAAGATCATCCTCGATGTTATCTAAATCGAGATCAGCAAATTCATCAGTTTCTGGTATGTTGGGAAGTTTTTCCTCTTCTAATTTTGTTTCAGATGGTTTCGGTGTAGATGCCGGTGTTGGTTTCGGTGTAGATGCCGGTGCATCTTTTCCCGTCAAACTTGTATTGAGTTTTTCAATACTTTCAATTATTTTACCTTTTGGTACAGTATTACGAACAACTTTCATGACAAAATCATTTGTGTCATTTGTCCATTCTCTGTAACCATAACTATCAAGATCCGGTGAAGTTTCTTTTAACCATTCTACCAGTTTTTTCAAATTTTCAGGTGATTTTTCGGTGATCAAATCATCTCCTATTTTTACAGGTTCTTCTGCATCAACAAATTTACATTCATCGTAATTATTAAAACCTGATACAAGTGTTACTTGAAATAGAAATGGTCTGCCTTCAAAAACATCAAATGGTACATGAGGAGTTCCATATTTTGGTTTCATTTCTCCCATAATTTGTTTATGAACTTTAACACCGTATTGATAAACTAAAACTTTACCATTTAGTTCTGGATGGTGATCATCTTTAATTACCTGAACAAGTGAAGCAAATTGTTGCCTTCGTGAAAACTTTTTGGAAAGTTCTTGATCAGCAATTGAATCCGATTTTTTTAATTTCCAAAAAATATCTTGTAAAATAGATTTCTTACCGATGGATGATGGGCAATCAACGTACATTGCATCATCAGTGTCAGGGTCTTCCAACCAACACGTCCATTTGTTTTTAATACTTTCTTTTGAATTTTTCCACCAAGGTAAAAATCTTACAACTGATGTGTAAACATTGTCTGTTCCTTGTTTGGCGTCAACGCGATAACGTTCGACTGGTTTTTTGTCTTCTTCCTTGAAGTCTTCCGCTGAAAGCGAAAATATGTCATTATAATCTTCCATAAGTAATGTGAAGTAATTTTAAGTTGTCTTTAAGTTGCCTCAAAGTTGTTTTAAGTTACACAAAGTGTATCTATGAGTTTAATATTCAATGATGAAAAATAGTTTATTATTTTTTACTATTTAATTCCATTGCTATTTTTTTAGTTATTTTTGTAAATTCTTGATAAGTAATTTTTAGTTTGCTTGCTTGTTCTTGATTCCATTTTTTTTCTTTTTCTCTAAGATCTTTAAGTAAATTTAGTAAATTTGTTAATTCATTATTTAATTCTGTTAAATCTTTTTCTTTGTTTAAAATTCTATCATTAATTTTTCCATAAGATTCAATGAATTCTTTAACCTTTTGTTTTAAATCATCTTTATTATATATCATTATTTTAAATGTACTTTTTTAACCCGAGTATACTTATCCTTGTATTTTATATACGAGCATACGGAAAAGTTTCATGTTAACGTTAAAATTTTTGAAATTATTTTTTAATAATAGTGAACTTTTTCCTTTTGGTGTATAAAATGATCAGGGTCACTTAAAGACTAAGATGCTCTGAGTCTTGAAACTACAAAGTGGTTACATGGTTAGTCAGTTACATAGATAGTGATTTACATGTATTCTCAGGGTAAAGCTGTTTCAATGTTTGTAAAACCCAGTAACTATCAACAAGATCATCAACAGGTTTCAACCATTTTTCTGATTTGGATTGAAATGTTTCAGGTTCATTTTTTAACTTTTCATGAAATGGAGAAGTATCATTTGAATTAATAAAAGCTTCTATCATTTGTTCTTTTTTAAAATTTCCTTTCCCAGCTATTTTTTTAACTGTCATTGGTGTAAAAACAAACAATTTTTCAAATGGAATAATTTGATTGAGTTTTTCTCTAAAAACATAATTGTATCCTGAAAATTGACTAATTATGTTACTTCTGGACATGAAAGATAATCCTTCCATTGCTATTTGCGAAATATTTTTGTAATCTTTTAACTTTTCCATGATAAATGTTGTAAGTTCATGTGCATCTTTGCTATTCGCTCGTTCAATTTCCGTTATGTTTTTTTCCGGTTTTATTTTTGGATCAATCAAGTAAATTTTAACATCAGCAAGTTCAAATGATTTTTTTAATTCATCCTTGATGTTTCGTTGAACTGCAAAAAATTCAATTTTATCATTTTGTTCTATGCAAAACGCTGGGCTTATTATTGAGAAATCAATTCCTATTTTTATCATCTTTTGTGTTTTGATTTTTTGAGGATTTATTTTTTCTTTTTTCTAAAATTTTTCATTATTGCTACACCCAATGCTGTTCCAACAAGTTTACTATTAAACATATCAAATAAAATTCCCTTTGTTACACCGAGAGCTCTTGCTATTAATTTACCGATTGATGGTCCTATGAAAAATCCTGCCAACCCACCAACAAGTGTTCCTAAGATTCCTTCATCCATTTTATCAACATCTATTCCAGCATCCCTAAAATAATCAAATAATTCTTCCGAAATATTTTCATCTGCAGATAAATCTTCAAATATTTTATCTGTTAAATCAATTCTCTCCTCTTCTTCTTTTATTTTCATATCAAGAAAATCAAACATTTCAACATTTGATTTTCTGGTTACTCCAATTTTTTCTGCTTCTTCCAAGTTTGCTAACATTTTATCCAAATGGTATTTTGCATCTTCCAAAAAATGTTCAGCAGTTGTATTTTTTCCTATTCTAACACCAGGACCTCCAGTTGTAGTATCATTTAAATGACTTATACCAATGGCTATATTTT
>Ga0222697_1000823_pt1 | contig 12665 bp, 29 predicted proteins | sample AntAcemetage1402_FD_179835 | JGI IMG/M metagenome (GOLD analysis project Ga0222697, IMG submission 179835) | Saline water microbial communities from Ace Lake, Antarctica - #1402 | ecosystem: Environmental > Aquatic > Non-marine Saline and Alkaline > Saline | place: Antarctica: Ace Lake... | reverse complement strand
GTCTGAAATATCTAACAATAAAGCGTTTGAAGTCATCAATAATAATCGTTCAACATCCATTAGTGACGGTTTAAAGTTATCATTATAATTAACATCGTACTCAACATTAGTATTTGTGTATAAATTCCACAATTCAACTATTGAATACTCGATGTCTTCCGCTTGCATTTTAGTAGTTTTCAATTCAAAGTTTTGCCCCAAAAACTCCATCCCGTATGCTTCACCACTTTTGCCAGATCCACTTGCGATAACTGTAGCACCTAAACTATTAGCCTGCTCAATTAATGATGCAATATTTGCAGCCGCACTATTACGCAATAACTCAAATATATCTTTACTTGGCTCTACAAATGACGGTACATTCATACCCTCCGCATAGCCTAAAATAGAATCTTTTCCAATATTAATAGCTGTTTCTACATCCATATCTTGAATAGCTAAAATTGGAAATGCACCTGTACGCTCTAAGCTTCTTTGTTCTGAGTCTTGGTTATATACGGCTCTATTAAGATTGCATATATCGTAATATGGAGGCAATGGCAAGAACTCATTTGTATCATCTGCATATGTAATTATTACAGGAACTTTTCCAAGATTATGAATTGATACATCGGATACTTTTTCCTCAATACCATCATTAATAATAAAATAATAACTTTCGGTAGTGTTCCACATTCTATATCTTGGTTGCACTTTTCCATCTTTAGTTTTATGCTGACCATCTATGAAACTTATCCACTCCAAACTGACATCATTCTTTTTATAATCATGTACCATCTCGCCTGTCGTATAATAAATATATGGGAATTGTCTTGTCGCAATAGCCTCACTCTCTGTAATTGGTGGCTCTTGTACATTATCCATAACTATAAAGGTTACACCTTGCAACTTCTCATATCTAACCGCTGTCTTTGTAAATTTCTGTATTCCCGTGCCTTTACGGTCTACATTTTTTAGAAACGCCTCTAATATATCGCTCTTATATATTCTTGTAGCCTCTTCCGAAAACACTGGATTGATTACAGAATTTAAAACGCCTTTGATGTAGTTTCTATAAAATGCCTGTTTTTTTCTTTCTGCATATCCACCCTCACGAGTGAACTCAAATAGATAATCTCCTGTAACATATCCACGAGTCCCCCAATAGCAATCATATACAAAAGCATACATTTGCTGCCTTGAAAGTGTACCATACCCCTTGCCATTTGTATTATCTTCTGTAAATTTTGTTTCTGATCTTGCTACTGCCATTTAATGACCTCCATATATATAATATAATTAAAAACTTGACAAAAGCACCACGCAATATTAATATAGTGATGATTTGGAACCGATCACTTTGCCTGAGTGATACCAATCTTTACAATAGCCATAGCCATTTGCATCCAATATTAAGTGATCGTGTGCTTTAATTGGCTCATTTATAGCTTCACCATCTTTCTCTTTCCAACACAATAACTTAATCTCTTCAATAGCATTTTTGCATCTTGGATGTATTACAAATCTATGCTGTTTAAACCAATCAATTCGTTTTAGTACTGCTTTGCTTATTGTTTTCTTTGCAATTATATTAGCGCTCTTTAAATATGCGCCCATTCTAGGGTCTTCAGAATCATAATAATATGGCGTTGAATATGTTTCTGGGTGCAAATCTCTCTTTCTTAAAATCTCAGCAGCTAACTGGTCGCCGAGCAAACCATTTTTATATATCTCATCAAATATATAAATTATCTTATTATCCTTATCATATTTTGAGTATGATACAGCCGAGGGGCTATTCGTAAAACCAAAATCAACACCAAGGCGATATTTACCATTAACCGCTAAATAGTCAAAATTTTCTATCGCCCAATTATCAAATATCCTACTACCTAAAACCCCAAATTCGCCCAGTGTATACACCAAGTAATGATATGGAGATGTATCTTTTAAGTCCTCTAATACTTCAATTTCCTCTTCATCTAAAAAATCATTATCTTTATATGTAGATTTAAGTATTAATAATGTTTTTGTAATAAATAACATTATTTCTTTATTACTTAACCCATCAAAAAACTCTTTAAATATCCAATGAGTTTTATAAATTGGATTAAATGACATTATCATTTTCTTTTTATAGTTTGATTTTCCACGCATTCTTAATCTTAGTTGTGTAAATGATGCTTTTGATACTTCTGTGGCCTCTTCAATCCATGCAATATCAAAAGCATCAGACTGTATAGGCTCGATAGATTTAACTCTTTCGGTATCTTCCAGCCCAACACATACTATGCACCCCTTAGATACTAATGATGTTATAGTCATTTCTGTCTTATTGATTGTAACTAGATTGTTATATTTTAATCTAGTTATTGCCTTAGTTAATGCAGAGAATACAGATTTTTTTAATCTCCCAGCTACTTGCCTTGATGCTAATATTGACCGACCTTGCAACATCCATATAACCATACAAAAGGCTATGAAATAAGATTTGCCAGAACTACTACCTCCATAAATTATTTGTAGTGGTATATCACAATTCAGCAATGGCCTATATATAGAGTTTGAATTTCTATAATCTATATCTATTGTTGGCAATAGTTTTTTTGTTGGCAATAGTTTTTTAATCTTTGGCACTTTTTGTAATTTCAAATTTAGGATTTATTGGATTATCTTTCTCATCTACAAAAGATATTTTTAATCCGTCTAACTGATTCCCTGTGTTAGTTTGCTCTGTCTTCTGTATAGCCTTACCATCTACTCTGTCCGATATATCTTTAATAGCTTGCAGATTACCCTTTAAAGCCTCCATAATTTGAACTACTGCAATACCATCGTAAAACGACTTACCCTCGCACTTGACATCTATCACCTTGCGGTTACCATTAACTATTAATGACACTTTCATCTCTTGTGCTTCTAACATTTTGCGTAATGAGTCGGTATAGCTGCCTTTTTTTACTGGTCTGCCGTTTGGGTTTCCAGATACTCCTTTTTCGTATCTAGCCATCTAATAAATCCCCTTTGTAATCTGATCCATTTAATTTTACTGATTTAGACGATAATTTAAACATTTGTATTATTCTTGGTGGCATAATATTATTTCGCTTTTATTATTTGTGTTTTTTTATATATTTCAATAGTTGTAGCGCCTTTTTGTGGCAAATGAATATTAAATACTGTATTAATATTCTTCATTACTTCATTATGTTCAGCCACCCTTGCTGTTGTATCATTTTTATGCGTAGACACGATAATCATTTTTGGTGTTTTTTTTGCTTTATTTAATTCTCTAATCCATAATTGTTTTTTTGTATAACTGCCTTTTTTTTCCTTAAAAGCGTCGCGTATATGTTGTTTCAGCCGATTTAACGGTTTTGATGTTTTACCAACATATCTAACTATTCCGCTAATAGGGCATATTAAGTGATATATTTTAATATTATTCATAATTTTATATTTAACACTCTCTGGTATTCGTGGATTCGTTTTGTTTTGTTTTTTTCCTTTTTTAGCATCACACTATTGCCAAACATTTTTTTTAAAAAAATAGTGTCTTGCTTTTCTGTTTCTAATGTTCTCAATCCAGACTGACCACCAACAAGATTAAATGTGCTATTTGTTTTTTGCCTAAAATGATATCTTTTATCAATAAAACAAAATCTATTATGGTACGCATTTAGAAGAGCAAGCCAATGTGACTCACAAGCTATTGTTTTTTTACTAAAAAATAGGTTTTTATTTTTTAGTATTCCAAGCGCACATCCGTTAATATAACCGTTAAGCATAAATGGTTTATGTTGGTTGTAATGTGTTGGCGATGGATCACTATTAAAACCAAACAAAAAGGCGTTTAAATCTTTTGCTTGCAGATATGTTTTTTGTATTAAATTAAATATCTCTATTGGTGTTAATTTACTGTTTTTTGTCTCATAAACCCTCTCTACGCTCACTATGTCGTCATCAACGAAAAAAACATCGCCAAACTTATCATATGCGAATTGTCTTATTTCCGATAGTGACTTAAGATTATTATGTGTTATTATTTCAAAATTTCCAATAGTTTCCTTATAATTTGCCAGTTCTTTTTTTGCTACTAATACTGTCATATTTTCTATATTTGTTTCAAAACTCTTACTCCTCTTTCTTGATGGGCAAACTATATTAATCTCGCTCATTAATAACCGCCCTAACTAAATTCACGTCTATTAAATTGGTTTTTCTGATTTTTTTGTCTCCAGATTCTGCAATATAATTTTCATTCAGATTAAATACATCTCTTATAAATTGCTCATCTATAGTGTTTGATATTGGTATGACAAAACATTCATAATGCTCTAAAAATTTAGGGACTATTGGCATTTCACAATTCTCATCATTATAATCATCAATATCTAATTTAGGCATATCGAATTTAGGCATATCCAAACCCCATTCATCAAGCAAACCTATATCCCATTCGTTGGCTAGCATATCCCAATCCCATTCACCACCACTGATATTGTCTTTTATTATGAACTCTTTCTTCTGCTCTTCTGTAAAATTCTTTGCAATAGTAACTGGTACATCTTTAATACCTGCTGCAATACAAGCCTTTAACCTCATATTGCCACCAAGAACGATATTGTCCTCGTCAACTACGATTGGTCTCAACTCGAGCATTTGTGGGAACTCTTTAATTGATTTTGCCAGTTTCTTAAACTTATCATCTTTGATAATTCTAGGATTATCTTCATTTCCCTTAATTAAATTTATATCCATTATTTATCTTTCTGTTTTTCCTGTTGTATCAGGAGTCATATTAACTTTTTCACAGATGGCCGCAATTAAATAAACAATGCGACTCTCCATTTTTATCATAACCAGGGGGCCTACATACTAATTTCTCTAGTTCTGTCACTGGCATTACATATTCGCCACTACCTATAAGTGCAGGCTCTAACCCGTTATTTCGTTTAACTATTCCACCCGCTGCAAACCTACTTACATCTATTTGAGATTGTATTAAATATGTGTGATATTCTCCAAGCTTTGCAACAGCGCTAGCCATTAATATTCTTGACTCTTCACTCTCGCTATCATCTTGTAATACTTTAGTTATCCCTAATGCAGTATTTATGATATTATTAATAATGGCAATTTGTTTTTCTTTAACATTCATATTAATTCTCACTTTATTATAATATACTAAATTTCCGACCTACTACCAATATTATCTATTAATCTCTACCAAACAGCATATCTAAAAAATATTTTTCTGAATCCTTGTCGCCATCTTTTAACTTTTCATAAAATTCAACACTTATTTTATATTGACCCTCAATATATTTTGGCTTAACATTTTTCCGAAAACTGCCAATTGCTAATCGCTCTGGTTCATGGCACATTACATCTTGAGTATTAATGACTCTTTTATCTATTTTTTTTATCATAATGCAACTCCATTTGGCGAACTATACCCGTAATTTTCTCTTTGATTACCACAAACTATATCATCTCTATTTATGCCACCATTTATGCCACCATTTAAATATAATATAGCCCTATTCCTGCGATTTTGTATTTCTTCATCGCTAATGCCATCTAGTGGATTTGGTGTAATTCTCCCGTTTTTATCAGGTTTTATTCTTAATAGACTATTTACATTCATTTTATTGATATTTTTTACTGCCATTATTTCACCTCCACTTCAAACGGTTTCCAGTTCTCCAGGTTATCAGAGTATTCAAATTCTTTGATTTTGCGATACCCATTCCCACAATACCAAGTTTCGTCATTCATATCATGATATAGATAATTACTTAAACTAAAAATACCCCTACGCCTTACAACTACACCGAATCCACTCATAACCCTAAAAACCTCAAGCGGTGTCATTGGTCTAAATTTTTTTTTTGGTATTGGTCGGCATTGAGAACGCTTTACAACCAGATAAAGGTCTCTTGATTTCCTCCACGACTCTAAGTCATTTTTAGCAGCAAATGAAGGAATTGTTAGACACGAACCATCATCAAACATCTCTATAACAATTCGCTTTCTCCAACTATCACTATCACAATTTCTCACTTCCATCATATCACATTTATATCTATCTAACATTTTTTACCCTCTTTCTTTAATTATAATTAATTCTTTTTTAAATATTAGCTTCATAAGTTCAACTCCTCTTGTTTATATTCTGCCATAGTTTGACCGCTGAATAAATCCCCTTGTGCTTTGTGATTTGCCAACCGTTTAACTGCTCCATCAAAATACTCTTTGTCTAATTCGTACCCTGTAAGATCAAAACCCATATCATTGCAGGCAATAGCAATACTCCCACTTCCTAAATGAGTATCTAATATTTTGTCGTTTGGTTTAGCATAGTTTTTTAATAGCCATTTATAAAGTGCTACGGGTTTTTGGGTTGGGTGGATTCTTTGCCCATAATCTTTAGCATTTGCACCAACCCAAAATAATTTAAAACACCTTAAAGCTCTCTCGAATGATGTGTATGCAAGTTCTCCATCAGAAAAATCATTTTTGCCAGTTCCCTTATCCCAATAAACCCAACCCATTGAAGGCTTAAGCACATCGACCATATAATTAGCACCCCAAATTATTTGATTTTTAGATACCCTATATAGATTATCCCAATATTGTTTATTTGGAATTTGATTATCCCAATCACTCAAGCCTCTGTAAACCTTTTCCTTACCATTGCCAAGAGTCATTTTATTAGCCCCAATTCCATACGGCGGGTCAACAATAGCCAAATCAAACTGATTATCTTCCATACCCGCCATAGCTTCCATACAATCTTGATTATATAGATTAATCAACTTGACTCCGCCGTATTAATATCATCAGCAAATACAGAGCCAATACTTTTTTGGTACATATTCCGACCATTGCACTTAATGCAAGTGGGGTTTATTTCCATAGTTAAATAACTGCATCCATTACATGACTTCTTGCGACCTCGTGACTTGCCAAATGCTTTATCATATCTATCACTGTATATTTTGCGGCTTACTGTCATTGGTCTCATTTTATCGCCTTTGCCGTTCATTTTTTACCCCCTTTCCCTTAATTCTTTCTATCTGCTTTTTTATATCTTGTATTTCGGAGTGACCGCCTGGATAATTAAGAATTGATTCTTCAAGTTCAGCTATTTGTTGGTTTTTTGTGAGTAGTTGAAATTTATATTGAACTTTATTCATTTAATTCCTCTATTTTTCGCAAGATACTCTTCGTTAAGGTTGATAAAATCGTGCCTTTTCCTTTGCATTAATGCTTTATAATTAGACTCTAAATATTCAACTTTTTCAATACCTATCTTTTTTATCAAGTTTTTCCGATACTCAATTATATTACCATTTAACCACTGATTACAATGTTTGCATTGAGCATGGCAGTTTGACTCATCAAATAGCGTTTCCTTAAACCTGCGACTTATATAATGCCCTGCATCACAATCATTATTCCAATCAATATGTTTTCCGCAAGATATACAATTTCCACCATTATAAGAATCTCTCATTCTGATATGCTTTTGAAAATTTACGATTGCAATGTTTGCAATCTGTTGTGTTGATTTAGTTTGATACTTTTTAGGCTCTTCAATCATTATTTTTATTCCCAGAATATACTTTTATTATAAATTAAATCATATATAATACCACCAAAAAACATATAAAATGCACTATCAAAACAATTATCAAAAGGTTTATGAAATACAAAATACGATACAAAAAAAACAATACACACGCGTAACAAAAAAGAAAAATATTTCATTATTTCCAACCTCTCCAAACTCTTTTGATTTTAGGCAATCCCCAACGATTTAGTTTAGTTGATCCATAATATTTATTAGCCTCTGATACTCCGACTATAATTAGAAATATGCCTGATACTATCCAAGAGAGTAATATTATTATCCAGTCCATTTTATTTTATCCCTTAAAATTCCATGTTACACATATATGATACCATACTAATCCTATTCGCACTTGTTTTCTATCTATTGCAATTTTACTAAATATCAGCCCTAAAAAATATTGGGCAGAAGAGCAGACATATTTACTTTCAATCGCTCTTATACTTATATTTTGCATTTTATTTTATCCTTACACTCTGTACAAATCCAAACAAACCCGTAATTAGTTTCTATTCTGTGGCTAGGTAATTCTATTATTTTACCACAATCACAGCAAACTATTTCAATACTAGTAACGCCGATTGTTATTTTAATATTGTCGTTTTTATTTTCTAGTGTCATACCCCTACCCCTCTATTTATTTTATTTGTTTGAGGATTGATTTTAGGGTGATTATCTCAATCTCAAGCCCACAATAAGCATCCTCTCTCGTGTCGAAATTACTCTGTAATTTTTCTCTATCTTTAACCCCATCTTCAATAATCTCTATTGCAGGGTTTGGAATGTTCTGTAATTCGTTTAATTTATGCAAAACATCCTCTAAATTATTTTGTAATTCTGTTATTTCATCGTTTTTAGTTTCTAGTGTCATACCCCACCATTTCTTTTATTTGTTTGAGGATTGATTTTAGTTCAGATGATTTATCCATAAATTCATAATAATCATCAGTATTATTTTTTTTAATCTCTTCAATCCTAGATTCAATAATCTCTATTGCGTTGTGGTTTATTATTTCATCGTTTTTAGTTTCTAGCGCCACAATTATAATCCTATCTCTGTATAAAATTGAACTGTAAAAAAATCACGGACTGAATAACAATCTTTTTCTTTAAAATTTATACAAGCATTTTCTTTCATAAATTTATTTAAATAATGAACGGGCAGAATGGTATTTGATATTTTATAGTCGTTAAAAAAACTAAATCCTGTAAATCTATTTTCTGAAATAATTTTTTGAAGTGTCATAATTATAATCCCGTTTTTTTATAATAATTGCCTATTTGAGGCGTTATAAGTTCGATTTATAAAATTCTTCTGCAAACCCAGCCGAACAGAGTGATCGTAAATCTGCATCTTTTTTAATTCTATATTTACACCACTCGTATTCAGGCAAAAAGTTTATTACTGATTTGTGTAGCATAACAAGCGAGGGCATTGTATCGCGTGCTCGTATGTAAATGTTTGGATTTAATACCACATCTCTACGATTCAAAACAGTTTTTTTAGGCATCGTAAAATTTCCCCAAAGCGCTGTTCTTTTAGTCCAGCTCGACCCAAACTCCCAAGGCTGATAAACTTCTTTAGCTTTACCTAAAAACTTTTTCAGTGTTCCTGTTGCGGGGTTCTCAAGCATCCACCACTTCGGGTTAGCCTCTCCGATAATTCGCAAGCAATGGTTTACTAAAAACATCCCTTTTTCAGTATCACTATCTCTACTATAATCGGCTGTACTAAATTCAGTACAAGGTGGGTTAGCAATAATTCCGTGAACATTCGCAGGAGGCGTGTAATTCTCAACTCCAATTTCTTCGCCAATCATTATCACTTCATAATCGTCATCGAGCTGATAAAATCGGCTATCACTTCCAATGTCAGCACAAAGATGTAGTATAATTTTCTTCTCAAGTTTATCTATACTAATACTCCTCTCCATTGTTAATAATTTTACATTCACAATACTCAGCATCGTATACTGATAATAGCTTGTTTGCATCTTTTTCTTTTACAAGTCCAGAGAGAGATTTGCTACCATCTCTCTCTGTATACTCAATCCTGACCGCTTTCATGTTTCCCTCTATTCTGCACCATAACAAGTGCGTTATTTGAGTTTTGAGTATCCACTAAGCTTCATAAGTGCAGCTTTTGCACGCTTGGCATAGATTTGAGATATAGTCTCCATTAAACTCGCCAGTGTTCATTTTCCCACAAACATAAACAGCATCCTCATTGTCTGTAAAGTGCCCATAGTTTATAGTAACTCCATCATTATCAACAACGCTGAACACCATTCTGTCGAGCTCATTATTTTCAACAACTTCAAACTCTTCAACAGCTTCAAACTCTTCAACAACTTCAATTTGCTCTTCACCAATCAACGCCCAGAATTTTTTACCGCCATTCTTGCGAACCCAAAATTCTTTGTTGTTCCAGATGTCTTGTGGGTTGATACTAGAGAGTGTTTCGATAAGAACACCAGCATCGCCATCGAATGAGCTTAAAGATTTAATAACCCAATTGAGTGTTTTTGTATCTTCAATATCTTGTTGGTGATTTGAAGTTTTAAAAGTAAGAGATTCTCCAGCTTGTTTGATCGTTTTAGCAATAAGTGATTTTGCATAACTGATTTGTTTTTCTGTTCCGTTCATTTTCCACCGCCTTTTTTAAAGTTTTGTGATTGACTCCCTCAATCATCATACATATAATATAACTCATTTTTTAACAAAAGTCAACCTTTATTTTGTATTTATTTCACTTTTATTTCACTTTTATTTTAATACTTCCCCAACTCACGCAATAAAAAGCAAATTTCTGTTCGACTATCCCAATCGCATAATTTATCAGTTGTGTGTATTTCGCAATTATCACATAACTGCTGCATCTTATTTTTAGGAGCATTAAGTTTATAATCCCAGTTCATTATTTAGCACTCGATTTTAATTTATCACATTCGCCAATTCTATGAAATTTATTGGCAACTTTTAAGTTACCAATAGTCAATAATTGCCTCTTTAAAGTTTTACTGCAATTATTGCTATTAATTACATGAGATAATACATGATATAATTGTTGTATTATCTGTTTATCATCATAGTTTGCCTCTAAATCTCCACACCATAAAGGCATACACGAAAAATCTAAGTTGCAACCTCTCAAGTTGCAACCTCTCAAGTCGGAATATCTCAAGTCGGAATCACTCAACTTGGAACCAGTCAAGTCGGAATATCTCAAGTTGGAATCACTCAACTTGGAACCAGTCAAGTTGCAACCTCTCAAGTCGGAATCACTCAAGTCGGAATATCTCAAGTCGGAATATCTCAAGTTGCAACCTCTCAAGCTGGAATATCTCAAGTCGGAATCACTCAAGTCGCAACCTCTCAAGTCGGAATATCTCAAGTTGCAACCTCTCAAGCTGGAATATCTCAAGTTGGAACCACTCAAGTCGCAACCTCTCAAGTCGGTACCACTATTTTTTTCGAGAGCATCTTTTATACTCTCATATTTGCCACTTAGTATAATATTACCATTATACCTGTTTTTGATTTCTACATCAATTAATTTTTTACTCATTATTCACCACCATTTGTTAAATATAATATCATTCCAGGCGTTAATTCCAGATCTTAAGAAAACTGGCATAAGAAATAACGCAAATACATCTAAAAAAAGGGAATCTATCTCTAGACTCCCTTTTAAATTAAGGCGCAACAAACTTTAGTATGCCACTATGTGTCGATGTTGCTACATTTACTATTGACCTGTTATATTTTTCAGCAAGTTTGTGAAAATTACTATATCTCGCTGATGCGAATGCCCCATACGGGCACTGTACATGCCCATCGATTACATAGTACGTGTACCCATTTGACACTATTGTTTTTGCATAACTGATTTGTTTTTCTGTTCCGTTCATTTTCCACCACCATTTGTTAAATAAAAAGCTGCCGTGTATTCTTGCATACTACCAAACGGTGATTAAAATAATATGCCACGACAGCAGGAATTTAGTTTTTTGAGATACACCGTTTGTTCTCATACTAATAATATAACACTATTTCGATTAAGTGTCAAGTTATTTATAAATTAATTTCTTCAAATCCAATATAACCACAACTACACATATAGGTTTTACAATTAATTTTATCCCCTGGAACCAATCCCCCGCACTTATCGCACACTATTCCACGCTCCATCTCTAGCACTACTGTTATTAATGATACTATCAAAAGTATTCCAATTAATAATAATCCAGATAGTAATATTCCTGTTATCATTTTTCAACCTCCATATAATAAATTGCGTAAGTAGTTCCATCTTTTGTAGGCACTCGTAATGTTTTAATCTCCAGGCCATCTTTTCTTAGCTTGGATATTCCAGCACTTAGTCGATAATATCCAAACATTGCAACACTATCTCTTACCGTTAAACATTTGCCTATTAATAGCCATTGTCGTACTTTTTGTATTTTACTCATATATAATCCCCTTAGTTAATAGTTTCTCTACTTGTTAAAATATTTTTTCATCATTAAAACTTACTACCTTTATCGGATCCTTTTTTTCTGTATTTTCTGTGAATAAAGTTGAAACTGTTGAAAAATTCATAGGTATACTTTTTGATGTTGAATTTCTACTTTTTGCCATTATTAAAATAGCCTTGTCTTCCGGCTCAGATTTATCAATAATGCAACCCCTCCAGGGGAATAAGACTATATTAGCATCTTCCTCAATACTTCCGCTGCCTTTTAGGTGTCCTAGCGTAGGTTGTCCTCCTTTCGTGTCTAAATCACGCCTTAACTGTACGATTATCACAACTGGAATGTCTAATTCAGAAGCTAATTTTTTGCCAGAATTAGTTATCTCTGTTAATTCTGCTCTCTCATTATTTCTATCGTTAACCATTAAACCAATGTGATCTATGTAAACTATATCTAATTCATCTTTAAATTTTAATTCTCTGCATATACTTTTCACATCATTAAATTTTATATTAGTATCACAATTTACATACATATCACTAAACCTTAAAATATCAGTTGTAGACTTTAGC
>Ga0222697_1000822_pt1 | contig 12669 bp, 11 predicted proteins | sample AntAcemetage1402_FD_179835 | JGI IMG/M metagenome (GOLD analysis project Ga0222697, IMG submission 179835) | Saline water microbial communities from Ace Lake, Antarctica - #1402 | ecosystem: Environmental > Aquatic > Non-marine Saline and Alkaline > Saline | place: Antarctica: Ace Lake... | reverse complement strand
GCTATTCTTGCCATAAATACTGAAGAATAAGGATATTTTATAAATTTTTATAATACTTAAGAGCTTAATATTAAAATTAATGAAAAACTATTTTATCTTAATAAATTAAACATTTTAAAATAAAATTTATAAATAATAATGCATTTTACTACTTTACTATAGGCACAGTAGAATTAATGGAACTTGTTGATGAGAATTTTAATCCAATATACCAATTATATGATCCAAAACTCTTAAATAAAAAAAAAGACCTAGATTTAATAGTATTAAAAACATATAAAAATCAAGATGAGGTCAATCTAGATGAAGTAAGAGAAGGAGCAATAACTTTATTACAGCCCACCACTTTAAAAGAATTAATAGAATTAAAAAACACTAGTGAAATAAATAATGAAATGCTTAAAGCCAAAAATTATTATAATATATTTAGTAATAATTTTTGGAAAAAAGGTTTATTTGCTAAAGTATTTGGTCTGGGATTTGGTGCCGGCGCAGGGACATTATTTATTGGATGGCCAGGATTTATTTTGGGGGCAATAGTCCCAACAGAAATTGGGAGAATATCTATTAGGAAGATAAATAAAATATCAATAAAAAAACAAATCGAAGAAATAGACAATTATCAAAATCTCATTAAAACTATAAATGATGCTGAAATCAAAATTATTACATCTGAAGAATATAAAATATTATCTAATGAAATAAGAGAACATTATGAAGCTTCAACAAAAAGTGGTAACCTTCTAGAATTTAAACATGATGTAGCTAACAATCAACTACGACAAGCTTGCACAAGAATATAATAGGTTTTTCTAAATGACTTATTTTTTATCAAAACATTTATATATACTATTTATAAATAATAATAGTACTAATAGGATATTGGGTTAATATTAATTATATTAAAATTATATTAAATAAAAAAGGGTGTGTAAAAATAAATGATAGATGATAATTCTAATCAGCATCAGGCAATTGTGAATGCAATTAGATCTATGATTTCTCAGGGATATAGTTATGTGCAGATAAAAAGTTTTATGCAACAAAAAGGTTATGCTGAAAGTTCTATTTTAAATTATTATAATCAAGCTGCACAATCAGTGCAGCCTGTTCAAAAAAAACCTGCACAAATGCAACCAGCACAACAAGTGCAGCAAACTCAAACTTCTCAACAAAATAATAATCAACAATTAATTCAGATTGTTAATTATATAAAAAACATGGAAACAAGAGGATACAATTTCCAGCAAATAAGAAATTTTCTTTTGCAAAAAGGATATTCACAAAATCTTATAGATGAAGCAGCTGCACACCTCCCTTCTCAACAACAAGAAAATAATATGATAAAAGAAAGTTCAATAACTCATAAACATGAATTACATTTACCTTCAAAAACAGCAATTCATATTATTGCTATTTTTATATGCATAATAATTGTTGGGGGAGGAATGTTTTATTTTCTAAGCCCAAAAAATAATAGCCAAAGTGCATTGCTTGATTTAAGTGCCGAACCGCAAAATCCAAAGTTATATGCAGGAGAAACTCTCTACTTTGATATTTCTGTTTTAAGCATGTCTGGAACTAATGAAAGATTTGATATGCTATTAACCTACTCTGTTAAAAACAATGAAGGGCTTGAAGTTTTAAGAGAAGAAGAAACAGTTGCTATTTCAACTTCTACAAAATTAACAGAGCAAATAATTTTGCCTGAAGAATTATCTCCGGGAAGATATACTGTAAAAGTTATTTCTAATTATAATGCAAGAAATGCAATGGCAACTTTTGAATTTATGGTAATGGCTAAATCATCTGGCTCTAACCAAGAGGAAGAAGAAGGTGAACAAACAAATAATCAAGAAACTCCAGTAATGCCTGATCAAGAAACACCCCCTGGATATAATCCTGCTCCTGAAATAGAAGAGCCAGAAGAAAATGTTGAAGTTATAAGTTTTAAAGATTTCCTTGATAGAATAATACAAACAAGTAATAACAATCCTCAAATTGCAGTTAAGAAATGCAGATCAATTAAAGAAACACAAAACATAGATAGATGTATTGAAAATGTTGCACTTGAATTTGAAGATCCAGAGATATGTGCAGAAATAACTAACTCTAGTGTGAGAGATGATTGTTATATTGCACAGTTGATTAATGGAAAAACAGAAGTTTGTGAGAAGGTTATTGATGAAAATCTAAAAAATAATTGTCAAATGATAAAAGATATGTATTTAATACAAGAATATGAAAATAATGGTAATCCACCTAATCTAGAAGATTTAGCAAAAGAATTAGGATTAGAATTAACAATTACTGATTATAGTTATGATAATGAAATAGAAATAATACAATTAGAGGATTAAAATTAAGATGAATAAAAAAGGGTTTGCAAAAATATGGACTTTTCTTATCATTGCGCTTTCAATAGCAATGATTGCTTTATTAGGAACATATCTTATAACTGGTGTCAATAAATCTGTTAACACTAATTCAAGAATACAGATGATAACAAATTTGCAAGCAAGTGTTGATGAAATGCTAATGCAAAATTATGGAACAAATGAAAAAATTACTCTGATTGTTCCTAATGATGTTAAGAAGTTATGTTTTATTGATTTTGAAAAAGAAACATTATACTTACCGTCCACAGTTGATCAATACGAACAAAAAATGCAAAGTATTGCAACTACATTACTATTAGAATATAATGAAGGAAATATAGATTACCCCGAAAATCTTTATTTGTTTACAAAAGGCGATTTTGAATTATACAAATTAAAAAAAATAACAGTTGAGACTGGTGGGGGAATTTATTGTATAAATGCAAAAACAAAATTAGATTTAACTCTCACAAGTAAAGGAAAAACAGTTTTAATAAAATAAACATAAATAGACAATGATAAATAAAAAAATAAAGATATTATTTTTTGTGCTCTTGCTTTTAATTGGTAGTTCTCTTGTAAGCTCAAAAATAGAATCCCAAGAGCTATCTTATGTTTATAACAAAGTGCCCACTGCATTAATGATTGGCTCAAAAATATGCTTTAATGCACAAGAGAATGAAATATGTGCACCAATAATAGGTTATACTATTGATGGTGCAAACAATGAAATAACAACATTGACTTTTGAAATAACAACAAAAGAAGATATTCCCATGTCAGGAAAAGCTTGCATTCTGCAAGAATTAAGAACAAAGACATGGGGGAATGCAATGAATTCATTAACAAATTATTGTTCAAGATTTAGTTCTGTAAATAATAAGATTGTTTTTTCAATTAATTCTCCTGCAAATGAAAATATTCATTTAATTTTAATACCTGATTCTGGTTCTGGAGAATCTGATATAATCTCTGGAAATATTGAAGTGCAGGGAATAGCACCCACGCCGATACCTACACCAGAACCAGAACCAATAATTCCTGAACCAGAAATTGAAAAAATAGAAATATCAAAATGCTATGTTGAAAGTATTGAATTTGATAAGCCAGAATCAAATGTTAATACTCCTGTAGAAATAATTCTTAAAACAAGTCAATGTAATAATTCTGTTGTTAAAATAACAATTAAAAAAAACAGTTTAACATCAGATAGGGTAGTTTCAGAAAAACAAGCATTAATTACTGACACCACAATTAGAACTTTTTGGATTCCTGAAAAAATAGGGGAATATTATGTTGAAACATTATCAAAAAATCAATTAAAATCAAATACTATTCTTATTAAAGAATTTGATAAACAAGATTTTTTTGAAGATAAAGAATTTTATAAGATAGTTGATGAAATACATAAAATTTCAAAAGTAAGTAATGAACAAGCATTAGATATGTGCAATAGATTAGGAACACAACTTGAAAAAGATGTTTGCATAGAGGACTTAGCGAGTTATGCAGGTAAAAAATCTTATTGTGCAAAAATAGAGAATAAAATAAGAAAAGAATCTTGCTATTCTGCTTTTGCTCTGCAGGGGGACATAAGCAGTTGCATTCACTCAGATAATAAAGGAATGTGTTTAATGCTTAGCTTATTTGCAAAAAGTAGTAATGTAACTTTAAAACCAAAAGATAAATATGAAGGAGTTATTGCAATACCAGAAGAAAAAACAAAACAAATAAGTGTTCCTGTTCTTATAATAATGCTGATTGCAGTTTTTATAATTTTATACTTTGGTTTTATTAGAAAGAGTAAGAAGAAGTAATATTTATAAACTATTAAGATAATCTAAAAAATTATTAATGAATTGGGTGAAATAATGAAAAGAATGTTAATTAATGATCTTAAAGATAATAAAAATAAAGAAGTTTTAATAAAAGGATGGGTCCAAGAAATCAGAAACCTTAACAAGATTAAATTCTTAATATTAAGAGATAAAACAGGAGAAATGCAAACAGTTGCATTCAAAGGTGAAACAGAACAAGAATCATTTGAAAAAATCAATGGTATAACAAAAGAATCTGTTGTTGAAATTATTGGTACTGTAAAAGAAAACAAAGAATCAAGATATGGAATTGAAGTAGGTATTAAAAAAATAGAATTAATAACTAAATCAGAAGTTCCTTTACCAATAGATAATACAGATAAGAGTAATACTAATTTAGATAAAAGAATAGATTATAGATTCTTGGATGCAAGAAACCTAAAAAAGCAAGCAATATTTAAAATTAGAAGTAAGATTGCAAAAATTCTTACAAACTTTTTTGATGAAAAGGGTTTTATTAATATTAACACACCAAAATTAACAATGCTTGGTGCAGAGTCAGGAGCAGAATTATTTAAAGTAGATTATTTTGGAAGTCCAATATATTTATCTCAATCACCACAAATATATAAACAAATGTTCATGAATGCCGGTTTTGAAAGGGTATATGAAATTGCTCCTGTTTTTAGAGCAGAAAAATTTCACACAAATAGACATGTAACAGAATTCACTGGTGTTGATTTTGAAATGGCATTTATTAAAGATGAAAATGATTTAATGGATATGGCAGAAGATATGATAAAATATTTGTTAACAAATCTTAAAAAAGAATGTGTTGATGAATTAAAATTATTAGACATTAATCATATAATACCAGAAGAAATTCCTCGGATAACAATGCAAGAAGCTAAGAAATTAATGGCTGAAAAAGGTAAAAAATATTCTGAGGAAGAGGATTTTGACCCAGAAGGAGAAAAATTAATTGGACAAATAATTAAAGAAAAGTTTGGCTCAGAATTTGTTTTCTTAACAAATTATCCGTGGGAAGTTAGGCCTTTTTATCATATGAAATCAGATAATGATGATAAAGGGACTAAATCATTTGATCTGCTTTTTAATGGAGTAGAAATTTGCACTGGTTCACAAAGAGAGCATAGATTAGATGTTTTAGAAAAACAAGTAAAAGAAAAAGGTATTGATTTAAAAACAATGCAAAAGTATACAGAAATATTCAGATATGGTGTTCCACCTCATGGGGGTATTGGTTTTGGGCTTGATAGAATAACACAAAAACTATTAGGTTTAGATAATATTAGAGAAGCTATTCTTCTACCAAGAGACCCAGAGAGAAGATTACCTTAAAAGATAAATTTATTAATTAGTTTAAATTCTTGTTTTTTATGAATGATGAAGATTTTATTGAAAATATAAATTGCCATGGTTATGCTTTATACAGTACAAGAGTAATTCCAGAACAAATAGACATTTCTTCAATTGATGCATATTTATTTTTAGACGCACTTGAGAAAATTGAAGAACCTGAACCCGGTTGTATAATTGCATTTAGAACTCCTAAAATAATAGAAAGAAAACCTTGGTATAGACATTCAGGCAGAGTTATTTATGTCAATCCAGTATGGATATTCCACAAAGAAGACATCGGTAAAAAAATAAAAGGAAATACATTAGATCAATTGAAAAATTCTAGAAATTACAAAGGAGATAAAATATTTTATTTTAAACCTAAACCTTTATGGGAAAGATTCTATAGTTATATGAAAATAAGAAATAGAATTTAAAAAATAATTAATTCTTCTTTGTTTACTTTTTTCTTAGATTTCTTTTCTTTGACTTCTTTTTAATTTTTTTCTTAGTTTTCTTCTTAATTGATTTTACTTTTTGCTTCTTCTTTTTCTTAACCTTTTTTCCCCATTTATCTATTGCTTCTTGCAATTCAACATGGTTTTTTGCATATTCCTTTAAAGGAATTTTTTGTAATGCAGAGTCAAGAGCCTGTCTGATTGCAATAGCACCTTTTAAAGTTCCTTGAGGATGACCATGACAACCACCACCAAACTGCATAACAATATTATTGCCCATTGCATTCACAACTGCAGGAACACTTAGAGGGCATAAGCCACCAGAAGCAACTGCAAGAGTTGGTTTTATGTGCAACCAATCTTGCTCAAGAACTTTTTCTTTATCATTTACAGAAAGATAATTATCTTCAACTTCTTCTTCTATTGTAATTATCTCTTGCTTGCTTCCATCCATCTTGCCAACACCTGCTGTTCCAATATGAATTTGATCAACACCCAATAATCTGTATATCTTGGCAAGACAAAGCATTGATATTCCATGCTTGTGATTCTTTGTGAGTGCAGCATGCATTGCTCTATGAGCATGAATAACAAGATCAGTATGATTTCTTAGAGTTTGAACTGCTGCAAACCCGGATGTAAGAACATCTATCATAACATACTCGTTTCCTTTTTGTTTTACATAATCTGCTCTTTTTAACATCTCAAAAGTTTCAGCAGTAATATTCGGCATGTATATCTTTTTTTCACCTGTTTCTTTTTCTGCTTTAATCTTCATTTTTACTGTTTCACTAATTCTTTTTTTGAATTTATTAAAAGATAAACTGCTAAGATTTTCATCATCTTTTACCACATCAAGCCCACCAATCCAAGCTTCATAGGCAACTTTTGCATGTTGTTTTTCATTAAGACCAACTTTTGGTTTTACAATTGTTCCGATTAAAGGTCTGTTTTTTACTCTTAATAATTGTCTTATTCCTTGGATACCATATCTTGGTCCTTTGAAACTTTTAAGAATAGATTTTGGAAAATGAATATCTTCTAATCTTAGATTCTTTAAAATTTTCATTCCGAAAATGTTTCCAGCAATACTACTAAGAATTTGAGGCATATTGCCTTTTTCAAATAATTGAGAGGGATATGCAATTTTTATTAAATTATTTTTTTTGTTAATATCATAAACATGGGGCATGAGTTTATTTGCAATTTTTTTATTCATAGTAGAAATAGTTGTCCAGGTTCCTATGGAAGATTCAGCTGCAATCTGCTCTGCACAATATTCAAAAGATTTTCCTTTTGTAGGCTCCACATAGTATTCAACTAATAATTCAGTATGTTTTGGAACATATTTAAGATCAATATAATTTAACATTTATAGCACCTCTCATTATTATAGAAACATTATTTTTAAAAAGGTTTTGCAAATAAAGATTTATTTTGATTAGGATAATTTATATAATTTAGATTAGTAATTTTATAAAAGAATTAATAAAAACCTTTATAAATAGTTTATTGTTACCATTTGAAAATAACTAATTTATATATTTAATTAATGTTAAGATGGATACAAAAATGTTAAGTAAAGAAGAAAAGAATGAAATTGAGGAGATCGTAAAGCTGTTGGATTCAGTAGAAAATTCTAAACCTTACTCAAGAAAACATTCAAAACCTAACAAAGAAGTTAAGACAAGAATAAGTACAATTGCAAAAAGAATAAAAAATAATCTCTGTGTGTTAACAGAAGGATCTCTAAATGTATTAGTTGAAAGATATCCGGATATTATAGAAAAACCAGATTATATTGCTCTTTGTGAAGCAGCACAAATCACACCAACTTATGATTTTTTAAAACAACAAGATATGAACTTAAACTCAAGCCAATTAATAAAATTGTTTAAAAATTCTGAATGTACAGATGAAAGATGGGAAGAAATAGAAATATTTCATAAAAAAAGAGATATTTCTGGTGGGGATTACAAAAAACTAGGAAAATTGTATAACAAATCACAAAAATCTGGAGAATCACTTTCACAAAAAATAATAACATATTCTAGGCAGGATAAAAAAGATAAAGTAAAAGAAAAACAAGATAAACCCCCTATCAAAAAACATTATGGTACAAAAATATTATTAGACACACTTATTGGTTCTTTAGCAATCTTAGGGTTCATAAAATGTTGTTTTATGATCCAAGATGAAGAACAAAAAGTAAGAGAATATGAAAATACTTTAAGAACACGAACAGTTGCAGAATCAACTTATGTTCCTACTAATGAAGTTCAAGAAATTCTTAATGAATTTACTCCTAAAAAAAGTTTAGAAGATGATATAAAACATCAAAATAACCAATCAGAATCTCTGAAAAAATATGATATAAAACGGGGCGATCATTTAACTCGTGTTGCAAAAATGGTACTAAAGGCAGGAGGCAACGCAGATGAATCAAATAGCACTATAAATAATATGATATATAGGATAATGGGTATTAATGGTATTAAAGCCACTGCAGACAATGATCATCTAAAAAAGGGGCCTAATGGTAATGTAGTGCCAGGGCATGATAGTCTTCCAGATAGAAAGATTTGGAATGTTGGCGACACCATACTTCTCCCAAATTACAATAAAACAAAAGGATTTATTACAAGCCAACTGGAAAAAGTAAAACAAGATCCATTAAAGAAGTTTGATTGTGCACAAATAAATGCAGATAAAAAACTTGAAAATATCGCAGCAAACTCTACTTCTCCTGAGAAAAAACCAAAGGGTTTACTAGATATTAATAATATAATTAGGGGCATGTATGTTAAGAATCATTACTTAAAAACAATAAAAAAAGAAGTAAAAAAATATGTTAATGATGATGTTCCTGAAAAGGTTTTAGAGAATAGAATAATAAATACAATAGAATCAGGTTCAAAAATCACAAATCTTCGCAGAAACACTTTTAATACAGAAATTGCAAAATTATCTGGAGATTACAGCACCATTAAAGACAAACTTGCAAACGGAGAAACTTATTTTAATATTAAAGAGTATACGGCAAAGAATGCAAAAGCAAGAATGAATATTTCTGATTCAACAATTTATAAAATCAAAAAAGAATTAAAAGAAGAAAGATCATTAATAGCTGCATAGATTAATTATTCTTTTTAAATCTTTATGATATATTTAATAAAAAAAACTCTTTAATTATTTGAATCCAAGTAGAAACATTATAGATGTTGGGGATAATAAAAAGTATTTGAATGAAATCTTAAAAGAGGCTAATAAAACATTATATGGTTGATAAAAAATAGGATTAAATAAATTTCTCTAATATCAACACCCAACTTATATTAAAAACACTTATAAATACTAATTACTCTAATTTAAAACATGAATGAAAAAGAGGTTAAGAAGTATTTTGCACTCGGATTTATAATTATATTATTCTTATTTTTAGCTTATGCTTTGGGAAAATATATTAGTGCAATATTCGGGGCATTAATTTTCTATTATTTATTCAACTGGTTATTTAAATTCTTAAAAAATAAATTAAAAATAAATAAACACATAGCAGCAATAGTAATTATAATTGTGACATTATTAATAATAATTATACCAACTTATTTATTTCTAAATACTGCATTCACTGAAGTGGGTAATTTATATGAAAATAGGGGAAGCATAATTGATGGTGTTAAAAAAATAAATGAATTAGTTCCTGAATATGATTTAAGTAATATTATAAGTCAACAATTAACTAATTTTGGGAATTGGTTACAATCAATAATAATACAATCTTTTGCAAGTATTACTCATATAATAATTTCTTTAATAATAATGTATTTTATATTATATTATCTTTATGTTAATTCAGATAAAGTTGAGAGTGGATTAACATGGTTAATTCCTTTTAATAAAAAGAACTCTAAAAGATTGATTAATGAGTTTCAGAATGTTACTTATTCTACTGTAATAACTTCGGGTTTGATTGCAGTTATGCAGGGATTATTAATATCTATAGGATTTATTATGTTTGGTTTAAAAGGAGCATTAATTTGGGGGCTTATTGGTGCAATAATATCTTTCTTGCCTGTTTTGGGGACAGCACTTATTTGGGGCCCTGCAGCAATTATTCTATTAATTCAACACCAGCCAATGTTTGCAATAGGAATGTTTATTTGGGGAATATTTTTAAGTAATATTGATAATGTTATAAGGCCTCAATTACAAAATAAAATTGGAAAAATACATCCTTTAATTACTTTACTTGGAATATTTATCGGTATTCCTTTTTTTGGCTTATTAGGTATAATAATCGGCCCATTGCTCTTGTCTTATCTATTGCTGTCAGTGAATATGTTTAGAGAAGAATATTTAGATCATGATGAGAAAATAGATATTTATACACCACATAAAAAGAAAGAACACATTATAAAAAAGATAACTAAAACATTTACGAAGAAGAAGAATTAGTCTTTTTTCATTCCTTCTAAAACAATTTCTACAAAATCTCTAACAGGCACATTTAAAGTTGTTTCTACTGTAGCTATTTCTTCTCTATTAACACCTTTAGCAAATGCTTTATCTTTATATTTCTTCATTATAGATTTCACTTTTGCATTCTGAATATCTTTATCAGGCCTCATTAAAACATAAGCATGTATTAATCCTGTAAGACCATCTGCTGCATATAAACAATGCTCCACTAGATTAGATCTTTTTATACCTGTTGCATCATTATGTGTTTTGATTATGTTTATTACTTCTGGATCAATATTCTCTTTTGTTAGAATCTTCTCTGCTTCGATTGTGTGATTTTTAAGATCTTCACCAAATAATTCTAAGTCTATATCATGTAATAATCCAATTATTTGCCAGTAATCTGGGTTCTCATTAAAATGAATTGCTAAAGCCCTCATTGCTTTTCCCACTTCCTGGTTATGAGTTATGAATTCTTGTTTTGTAACATATTTTTTTAGTAATTCTTTTGCTTGTTCAACTGTTGGAATCATATTAACACCTCGATTGTCTTGAATTATTATAAAGTTTTTATTTGATGGTATTTTTTAAATACAGTAGTAACAATGTTTTTACTTTCCCCAACATATTTAAGCGGGTCAGTTATCTCTTTTATTATATTAGAGTTTAATCTTGAAGTTACTTCATTATTTTTAAGAAGAACATTAACAAAAGGAGTTTTAGTTTCCCAGGCATAAGTTGCTAGTTCCCCCATCAAGTCATGGGCCTTAGATCTAGGCAGAGGATTATCAGTTTTGTTCACATCAGTTAAAAAAGTCATAACTAATGCAGATGTTGGACAACCATAACTTCTTAAAACTCTTTCTTGACATCTTTCAGGTATAACCCCAATATCAAACATTATTCTAGATAATCTCCTTATTCCATGATCTAAAAATTTAAATCCATCCTCTAGATTTATTCTAGAATTTGACGATGCAGATAAATCTCTTGCATATGACATTTGACAATTTATCATTGCAGTAGTTAAATTTCCAATTAAGTAATTTGAAATAGACATAACTTGCTCTTCAGCTGTAGGATTACCTCTTTTAGCATCTTTATGGGGCATAGCAGAACTGCCCTTTTTCTTTTTACCGGTGTTAATAAAAATATTTACATCATCACTCCTCCCTAAAGCAATATATCTAGCCAGATTATTCATAGTAGCACCTAACCTAGCTAGAACATAAAAGACATCTGCTTCAAATTCCAGACCAGGCAATTGTGCAGGTGCAATCATAAAATTTAATCCTAAAGAATTACAATATTTTTCTTGCAATTCAATACCATCAACACCTAAAGCTGATGCAGAATGATGATTACCCGTTGCATCAGCCCATTTCCCCACAAGGGAGTTATCATAAACAAATTTTAAAAAATTAAGATCTGATTGAAGCATTTCCGCATAATGACTAAATGGCCTACCAGCTACAGTTGGTAAAGCGTCATATAAGTGAGTAGTATCCATATGAGGGATATCAACCCATTTAATAGATTTTTCTAAAATAATATCCCTTAAATTCTCAACAGAATCAGCAATTACCCTAAGGGCTTTTTTTAATTGAAGAGCCCTTGCGGGTTGAGTTGTATCTGCACTTGTTTTGAATTTATTTATGTGCCTTGCTGCACTAGGACTTACAACTTCTTCCATAGCAGTATTAATAGCTATAACATCATGACCTGTTTTCTCCTCTAATTCTCTTATTCTATTTGTTGAAACATATTTTAAGGATGCTTTCTTTTCTAATTCTTTAGCATCTTCTTCAGGAATAATGTTAGGATGTAATTCAGATAAAATCATTGCAGCTTGACCTTGAACATGTAAACTCTCTTGAAAAGTCTGTTCAGGACCAAAAATATTAACCATCTCTAAAGTACCATATCTTCCTGCAGCTAAAGTAGTTGGATCAACTTCAAATCCTTCAGGGAATCTTCTTTTTGGCTTAGTTTCATTCATTTAAATACCTCCCACACTATTAGTAAACATTTATTATTTGCTATTTAAAGATTTGCATTTAAACGGCTATTGTGAAACCCTTGTGATTTTTATGATTAATAATATATAATTTTTTGTTATTCTTATTAGTCTATCTATATTGTATGCTATTACTCTTGTTAAAATCTCAATTTTTTGAGATTTTACATTTC
>Ga0222697_1000818_pt1 | contig 12686 bp, 12 predicted proteins | sample AntAcemetage1402_FD_179835 | JGI IMG/M metagenome (GOLD analysis project Ga0222697, IMG submission 179835) | Saline water microbial communities from Ace Lake, Antarctica - #1402 | ecosystem: Environmental > Aquatic > Non-marine Saline and Alkaline > Saline | place: Antarctica: Ace Lake... | reverse complement strand
GTGGAGGATTTGAAGGGCAGGAGGGTGGCTCTGGAGAGGGACAATGTCGGGGAAACTCTCCTGGCCCATGTGCTCGATAAGAAGGGGATGGCGCTTGCGGATATAATCATAGTTCCAAGAGGCCCCGAGGACGCATGGGAGGCGTTTCTGAAAGGCGATGCGGACGCGGTGGTCACCTGGCAGCCGTGGTTGTCGAAGGCCCTGGAAAGGCCCGGGGCGCATGTCCTGCTCACAACCAGGGACAAGCCGGACATAATAATAGACACTCTCAACGTGAGGGAGGATATGGTAAAGAACCGCCCGGGGCTTGTCAAGAAGCTGATGAGAGGTTGGTTCAGGGCCGTCAGTTACTATAAAGCTCATCCCGTTGAGGCAAGCGGGATTATTGCCCACCACTACGATATAACACCGGAGCAGTACAGAAAACAGGGCGCTGGCCTTAGATGGGAGAATTACAAGGAACAGCTTATGCCGGGAGAAGAAAAGGAGTTGATCAAATGCTTCAATACTATCGCCGGGAGTAAGTTTGCCGGCGGGAGAATATCAAAGAAACCGGACGCGAAAAAGGCATTCGACCGAACGCTGCTGAGGACGCTTTATGAAGATAGGAAGTAAGATAACCAGCTATTTCATTATAGCGGTCACCCTGCTTACCGGTTTCGCCATGCTCAGTTTTTATATCCCGGCTAAAAACAACCTGAGAAAAGAGATATTCGCTCATCTGAACGCAGTGGCCCAATCAAGGGCGAGGCATATCGAGACTTTCCTTGAAACGGAGAGAGAGAAGGTCGTACAGCTGTCCGAAAGCATATGTATCGTAAACCTGCTATTGGCAGACAAAGGTTCCCCGGGTTACGGCGGAAAATTAGAGGTCGTCACAGAGAGGCTGGACGGGACGGAAAAGGCCAGCAAGTGCGTTCAGGAATTTTTCGTCATGGACACGGACGGCAGGATTGTCAATTCCAGCGATAGGAAGAGCATCGGCCTAGACAGGTCAACCAACGCGTATTTTTTGGGAGGAAGAAGATGGTCGTATATAAAAGACGCTTACCGTTCCGGAACGACGGGGGAAAAGTGTCTGGTCATCTCGGTGCCCGTAATAGAGAAAAAGAAGTTTGTGGGTGTGGTCGCGGCCAGGTTCGCCCTGGACAAACTGGATAAGATAGCAACCGACAGGACGGGCCTCGGCGAAACGGGTGATATATACCTGGTGAACAAGTACGGCTACATGGTAACGCCCTCCCGCTTTGTGAAGGATACCTTCCTCAGGCAGAAGGTCGATACCGTAAGCGTAAGGGCGTATTTTGAAGACGTCGAGGAGTTCGGCTCAAGGCTGCACCTGCACGAGCCGATGATTTACACGGACTACAGGGGAGTCAGGGTGCTTGGTATATACGACCATATCCCGTGTATGCAGTGGTGCCTTGTAGCGGAGATCGACGAAAAAGAGGCCCTGGCGCCCCTGGCCGGAATAAGAAACACCTTCATCGGCATCATGTTTGCTATCCTGTTAGTGGCATGGCTGATAGCCATTTTTGTTTCGAGAAGCGTCAGCGCGCCGATCCGGAAGTTGCACAAAGGTACCGAAGAAATCGGCCGGGGCGATCTGGGTTACAGGGTGGGCACGGACGCAAAGGATGAAATCGGCCAGCTTTCCAGGGCGTTTGACATGATGACCGGAAATTTGAGCAAATCCCTGGACGAGTTGATCGCGGCGAAGGATTATACCGACAAGATAGTCAGGAGCATGATCGATACCCTGATTGTGGCGGACCCGGATGGGATGATAAAAACTGTTAACCGGGCCACACTTGATCTGCTGGGATACACGAAAAAAGAGCTTATCGGAAGGCCGGTTGGCTTGCTTTTTGCGGAAGAAGAAGAAGAAGAAGAAGAAGAAGAAGAAATGCTCTTTATAGGTACCAGATTAAAAAAGCTAATAAAGGAAGGATCGGTCAGGGATTACGATATGACCTACAAGACAAAATTGGGCGAGAAAATCCCCGTCAGTTTCTCCGGTTCGGTAATGATGGATAAAAAAGGGGAGTTGGTAGGCATAGTCGGTATCGCACGCGATATGCGTGAAATAAATCGCCTTATGCAAAGAGAGAAGGAACTTGTAGTCACCGCCGTGGCAATGAAGGCTGAGCGCAAGCGGGCAGATGAATTACAGAAGGAGCAGTTAGCTGGTTTAAACATCATGGAGGACCTGGATCGAAAAAGCAAAAAATTAGAGAAAACTTATCACGAATTGAAAGAGATCCAGAATAAACTTATTCAAAGCGAGAAGCTGGCTTCGATCGGCCAACTGGCGAGCGGGGTCGCTCATGAGCTCAACAACCCACTGACATCGATTATGCTGAACGTACAGAGGCTGTCTATTTTACTTAAAAAGCAGGTTGCTGACATGCCCGACTTAAGAATTTACGCGAAGGGCCTGGAGAGAGTGGAACGAGCCACCAAACGATGCAAGGAGATCGTGGACAGCCTCCTGACCTCTTATCATACGCCTCGTTTTGAATTAGCTTCCACCGATGTAAACGAAGTTATAAAAGAAACCCTGAAATATTTACATGATCAAATCAAAACTACAAATGTGGAAGTGTCAAAAGGCTTTGCGGTCCATCTGCCAAAAGTGGAAACCGATAGACAGCAGCTCCGCATGGCCTTCAGCAACCTAATCGTGAACTCATGCGATGCTATGGTCGAAGGAGGACGTTTGAGAATAAAAACCAGGCTCCGGAATCAGGGAGTTAAAGAGGCGGCCGGGGAGACAGCGGAGTCCGGCACAGCGGTGGAGATTGAATTCAGCGACACAGGACACGGTATATCGGAGAAAGATATGATCAGGATATTCGATCCGTTTTTTACCACTAAAGCGCCCGGTAAAGGCGTAGGCCTGGGGCTCTCTATCACCTATGGAATTATAGAAAAGCTTGGAGGCACCATAGAAGTGACAAGCGAGGAAGGGACAGGAACCACTTTTACAGTGTTGCTTCCAGTAAAAGCGCAAAATACAGATCAATAGATCAATGGTAAGGTCTATACTTCAATAATATCCTGGAGATAAATCTGCACGAGAAAGAGGGGAAAAGATGAAAAAGAAAATTCTGATCGTGGACGATGAGAAAGATACCTGCGAAATTCTCACGGAGATCCTGGAAGACGAGGGTTATGATGCGTCTTACTCTCTCAGCGGTCGATCGGCTTTGCGAAAAATCAAGGAGAACAAGCCGGACCTGGTTCTCCTGGATATCAAGATGGCCGGAATGGACGGGATAGACACGTTGGAGCACATAAGGAAGTCAGAAAAAGATCTGGCGGTTGTTATGATGACCGGCTACGGCTCGTTGGATTCAGCCAGAAAAGCTATGCAACTGGGCGCATTAGATTACATCACCAAGCCGTTCGACATAAAACTTATATTATCAATTGTCAAAGATTCCCTGTCAAGAAAGTAACAGATGAAAAATTTGATCTATATTCCCATAGTGCATACGGAGATCGACCTGGGGAGCATGTCGGAATTCGCGAAAAAAGAGTACCTGGCCAGGTACGGCGAGGGAAAGTGGGAGGAGCACATAAGAATCATAAATGAAACCTGGAACGGCCTGCGGGGGAAGATATTCAGTCTGAACTTGCCATTCAAAAAGCTGAAGATATATCAAGACGGGCTCCCCGTCTGCGGCCGGGAACTGGAGATAGTCCGTGAAGTGGCCGGGATGGGAAGCCCGAATCACAAGATTATATTGGAGCTGGCCGAGAAAGGGGCAAGACTGGAGGGAACGGAGGATAAAGAACTCCTTATCCAGGAATATAACAATTTAAAGAGGGTATATGAACTCGCCGATACAGCGCAGAGGACAGCGTTCATGCAGAATTACAAGAAGACGGCATCAGAGTTAATTGCCAAGCGGGACAAGTTTATAGCTGAAAGGGTAGAGAGTACTCTGGCCGAGCATGAAATCGGCCTTCTGTTCATTGGCCTGGAGCATGCGGCGGATAAATATTTGAAAAATGTGAAAATCTCTTATCTGATTCACAGGTTGCCGTTCAGGGAGAGGTATGAGGTGACCACGCACGGTTAGGGGCGCAGCGCTGCCCCGAGGCAGACTACGGGAGCTAATTTATTGCTTAAGAATTTTCCCGATATCCATCGGGATCCCGATTTCATATCTTTTCAAATAAAAAGTATCGGGACAATAATTCTGTCGACCTAAAGGTCGACGACTACGATTCTTTCGTAGTTGCGGACCTTCAGGTCCGCTAAGTTCTGTATTGGAATTTTAATAAACAGATAAACTAAATAAATATTGTATTATCTTAAGATTTTTACTTTTTCAAAGGCGTTATCTTTAGTGCTTTTTCACTAAATTAGCGCCGAAGGTGCTAACTTATGAAGAAAAATATAATTCTCGTTATAGACGATGACCCCGGCGTGAGGGAAAGCCTGGCAGAGTACCTGGAGAAGAAGGGATACATGCCTATAACCGCTTCCACGGGAAAAGAAGCCCTGATCAAGGTAAAGAAGGAAGCACCCTTGGTGGCCCTGATAGATCTCAGGCTGAGGGACATGCTCGGCCTGGACGTGATGAGGGAAATAAAAAAACTCAGTCCCGGGACGGAGTGCATCGTGTTCACCGGCTACGCCTCTCAGAAATCGGCTATCGAGGCTATCCACCTGGGCGCCTTTGACTATCTTGAAAAACCCTACAATTTAGATCAATTATTGTTGACTGTCAAAAGGGCGATTGAGAAACGCAAAGCCGAGGCCGCATTGCAAAAAGCGTATGCCGATCTGGAAAGAGAGGTAGAGAAACGAACGGCCGAACTTAAGAAAGCCAACGAAAAACTGCACGCCGAGATCGCCGAACGTAAACAGGCGGAGGAAGAGTCAAGGAAGTTAGCCAAAGAATGGGAAACGACTTTTAACTCCATCTCGGATATGGCTGCGATCATAGATAAAAATTACGAGTTTACTCAGATAAACAGAACTTGTTCAAATGCTTTCAAGATGGCGCCGAAAGAATTGATTGGCATGAAGTGTTATGAAGTTTTCCATGGGGCAAAAGCTCCCCCGGACGATTGCCTGTTTAATCAGGCAATGAAAAACAAGATTCCGGTTATAAGGGAATTTTTTGAACCTCATCTGGGAATTTATCTGGAGATAACTATATCACCTATAGTTAAAAAAGGTAGAGTTATTGGTGCTGTTCACATTGCAAAGGATATTTCGATACGAAAACGAACAGAAGAACAATTGTTTCATTCCGAAAGGATGGCGGGCATCGGAGAATTAGCAGCGGGCATCGCCCATGAGATAAGAAATCCGCTTGGCAATATAAGCGCCTCGGCTCAATTATGCCTCAGCAAGCAGATGAAGAGTGAACAATTTAAAAAACATATGAGGCTTATATTGAGAAATTCGAGGAGCGCGAATAAAATTATTCAAGATCTATTAAATTTTGCCCGGCCAAGTGAAATGATTTTTAATCCGGGCCAGATAAGAACTGTAATAACACGTGTTTGCAGCCTTGCCAAAGCCAGATGTATTAAACAGAACGTGCGCTTGAGCAAGAGGGTGTCCCGGAGAATGCCGAAGATTATGATGGATGAAAAGCGGTTGGAGCAGGTGTTCTTGAATTTTATAATAAATTCCCTGGACTCTATGGGAACAGGGGGGAGATTATTTATCAGCGCTTATCCTGAAGAGAAAGAAATTGTAGTACGGTTTTTAGATACCGGGGTAGGAATCTCGGATAAAGATATGGATAAAATATATGATCCTTTCTTCACCAGGAAAAAAGACGGTGTAGGTTTGGGGCTTTCTCTGGCTCACCAGATTATAAGCTTCCATAAAGGGAGTATTAAAATAAAGAGTACCCTTGATCAGGGAACAGAGGTAACAGTCAGGTTTCCTATCCCGGAAGTAGGCTGATCGAAAATAAGATGGAAACAATCTTAATAGTCGACGATAACGCGGATTTACGCTGGAACCTTTCCAATATTCTGAAGGAAGCAGGATACCATACCATAGCCGTCTCTGATGGGAAAAAAGCGCTGAAAGCGGTTAAAAAAGACGCGCCCAACCTGATTTTATTGGATATCAGGCTCCCGGGTGAGGATGGAATGGAGATATTAAAAAATATAAAACAAGCTGACAAGAATGTGGCCGTAATAATGCTTACCGCCTTCGGCGAAGTCAGAGGGGCGGTAAAAGCAATGAAGTTAGGTGCGTTTGATTACATCACCAAACCATTTGACAACGAGGAGCTGGTTCTTCTGGTCAAGAGGGCTCTCCAGACTCAATATTTAGGCAGGGAAGTAGAAATCCTGAGAAAGAGACTGGGGGAGGAGATTGCTTTAGAAGATGTTATGGGAGACAGCCTTCAAATAAAGCAGGTTTTGAACCAGGTCAAAGTAATAGCTCCTACTAATATGACCGTGATCGTCCAGGGCGAAAGTGGCGCGGGCAAGGAATTGATCGCCCATCTGATTCATCAGAACAGTGTCCGGAAGAACAAGTCTTTTATCGCAGTAGACAGCGGCACCATCCCGGGGACATTGGCCGAAAGTGTACTTTTCGGATATGAAAAAGGGGCTTTTACCGGCGCGGACGCGAAGATGACTGGTAAATTTGAGCAGGCTGACGGGGGCACTTTATTTTTAGATGAAATCACGAATCTCTCCGAGAATATGCAGATGAAACTCTTGAGAGTTATCCAGGAGAGGAAACTTTACCGCCTGGGGGGCAAGAAACATATAAAGATAGATGTGCGTATTATTGTGGCTACGAATACCCCTTTATCGGAGGTCGTTCGGCAGGGAAGGTTCAGGCCAGATCTTTTTCACCGGCTGAATGAATTTCACATCGATCTCCCTCCTCTCCGAGAGAGAAAAGATGATATCCCCTTCCTGGCCAGGCATTTTCTAAAGGAAGCAAATGATGAGTTCGACAAAAAAATAAAAGGGTTTGCCGCCCAGGCGATGAGAGACCTGCTCAACTACCGCTGGCCCGGCAACATTCGGGAGTTGAAAAACGCGGTCAGAAGAGCGGTACTGCTGGCCGGCTCCGCTCATGTTACCCCGGCTGATCTACCGAAAGATATCAAAGAGCGAGATGGGATCCAAAGATCCTTCGGTCTTTCTCAGGATAGAGTTCATCTGACAAAATCCCTGGAAGAAGGCGCTTCCTTTGAAGATATAACCAGGGAAGTTGAGAGAGATTTGATCAATAAAGCCCTTGAGCAAAGTGGTGGAAAAAAAGTGAAGGCGGCAAAAATCCTTGGCATTAGTCGAAAGACCCTCTATCGCAAATTAAAGAGGTTGGGCCTGTCTGGTTAGAATTTCAAAGAAAAAATTTTAAAACTGTGTCAGTTCCGCCCACCGCGTCCCGGAAGTGTCTCATTTTTTCGGGCCTTTCCTTTTATTAGTCCCCCCGGTCCGATCAGGTTAAAAAATATCCTTCCCCTTCCCTCCCCGATCAAAAGTAATCCGCGAATCACCAAATCATCCCGGATTATGTGATTGTTGCGAAAAGCCTGCGCTTGTTTGGCGGATGGGCGAGATGCGTTAAGATTTTGAGAATGCAATGGTTATAAAAAACGGATGTATCTCAAAATATTTATGTTGCCGTTTTCCGGGCTTCCGCGGTGACCCCTAAGACACCAGGGCCTTCGGGGATTTTTTGGGGGAGTTAAAAATATTTCGGAGATTGTTTCAACGCATCATTCAACATTGGCATGGTTCTTGCTTTAGAGGAATGTATACCGGCAAGTTTTACGTACCTGCTTCGGAATTTTCCCGAAATAATCGGGATCCCGATTTCATATCTTGTTAAATAAAAAGTATCGGGACAATAAATACAGTAGTGCAGGGTTTCAGCCCTGCCCAACGAAGGCCCCGCCCCTGGCGGGGCACTACGAGGTTGCACCGGAGCGCTAACTTCCAAAGGTGCGGGAGATCAGTTTGCCAGGTGAGGGAGGGGAATAAGCGTGTCCAGGGTGTTGGTAGTTGATGATGATGAGGACACTTGTTGGCTTCTCTCCTGTTTCCTGAAAGAAGACGGATATGACGTTGACATTGCCCACAGCGGAAGAAATGCTTTAAGAAAAGTCAGTCATAACCAATATGATGTAATAATCCTCGACCTCAGGCTACAAAAAATAAGCGGTTTAACTGTTCTCGAAAAAGTCCGGGATATAAGTCCTTCAACAAGAACGATAATGATATCCGCATATGGAAATAAATCCACTCGGAAGAGGGCCGGCGAATTGGAAGTTTTTGATTTTATGGAAAAGCCGGTTGATATGAGAAAGTTAATGAAAGTTGTAAAGAAAGCTTTGAAATAAATTATGGTCCTTACCTTGGGGTAGGGATAATTCATCACCGAAGATTGTGCTGAATTGAGGATGATCGCCCCTCCATAATACGCGGCCTTACATATAAGACGCGTTTTTGGCGATTAAGATAATTCTGAAATGCTCCATAAGGAGCAAAGGAGTCTTACAATGGCAGTAGAAAAAGCAATCGGATCATCCAGCCTGGTTGAAGTTATTGACCGGATCCTGGACAAGGGCGTTGTTGTTGACGCATGGGTTAGAGTTTCTCTCGTTGGTATCGAGCTGCTCGCGATTGAAGCCAGAGTAGTCGTGGCCTCAGTTGAGACCTACCTGAAGTATGCCGAGGCGATCGGCCTGACCGCGACCGCCGCTTAAGGACAGAAAATCCCCGGTCCGTAATGATGGGGATTAAAAGGGAGTCTTGCCAGGCCATCCTTATCCGGCAAAAGAGCGGGAGAAAGCATGGTCTGCCAGGTTTTCCTTTTTAATAAACAGTTTTATGGCGAAGTATTGCCCGGGTAGTTTTTTATATAAGATAATAGGAGTTGAAATAAAATGTCTGACGGAGGAAATCTGCGGGATGTTGTTGAAGATATCGTTTCATCGTATGATGCCAGGATACAGAAACTGGAGTCCGTCTTCGATACAACCCATCAGCTTCTTCATGGATTCCAGGAAAACTTTCTTGATTTAAAACAGGAACGGGAAAAGGTTAATGCTGAACTGCGGGAGAGTCTAGCCCGGAACGATTCTTTAAGAAAAAAAGATTTTGATAGTATGATGCGGGATATTCATTCCAAACAGGATATGAGAGAAAAAGAAGTACGGGAATTATTAAATAACTATCTGAATGAGCAGAAACAAATGGCGGGTTCTCTACGAGAAAACCTGAAAGAATTTAATCAATCGCTCACTAATGGTGAAGCTCAAAGAGTAGGCGAATTCAAAGAGTTTATTAAAAATAATCTTGCGCGTCAGGATGAAAGGAAGGAGCAGGTAACCGGTAAGCTTAAAGAGTTTCAGAAAGAACAGAAAGAAATGGCGGAGAAGCTGAATGATCTTTTAGCCAAAGGTAGGGAGCTTCGGATAAGAGACTTTAAAGCTATGCTGAAGGAATCCAGAAATCGCAATAGAGAGAGAATAGAGCATCGGATAGAAAGGAGAGACGAAGTTCGGGATATGCTTGATGATTTTAAAATGGAAAGAGAAACGGCAGCAAGGACCTGGCGGCGTATGAAAGGCAATTTAAACCATAAACGATCACTATTCAGTAAAACTTAAATTATGCGCATAAAAATGTGCATGCAAAAAAGGGGAAGATAAAATGGCAATAGCAAACGACATAGAAAAGCTTTGTGAGGACATTATCGGTTCTTACGATGTGCGGATAAAGGCGCTCGGACAGTCGGCCGCTGATGTTAAAAAAACTCTGGAAGGTTTTAAGATTGACAGAGGAAAAATGAAAGCAGAGCAGGCTAAGGAGTTGGGTGATTTTGTAACAGGATTGACTACGGATGTTGGGAATATGCTGGGAATATTTCAGAGTGATCACAAGGTAATGGCCGATGATCTGGAAAAGAATTTCGCTAAAAGCAAAGAGGAGAGGCTAAAAAGCGAAGCCGAGAGAATTAAATCCTTTAAGGCAATAATGGGTGGAATCCAGAAAGACGTTAGGGATATTCAAACTTATGTAAAGAAACAGCTCCTGGAATTCAACACGGCTCATTCCGATATGAGCGAGAAACAATGGAAGGAACTCTCACAATTTGCGAACCAAATCGCCAACAAGACCAAGAATATGTTAGCAAATTTTGAGAAAGAACATAAAGCAATGGCTGCTGACCTGCGAAAGAATCTTGCCGATAGCAAAGAGGAGAGGCTTAAAAGTGAAGCAGAGAGAATTAAATCTTTTAAGGTAGCAATGGATGGAATTAAGAAAGACGTCAAGGATATCGAAACTTATATCAGGGATTACCTCCGGGAATTCAACAAGTCTCATTCCGATATGAGTGCGAAACAAAAGCGAGATCTGTCAGTATTTATGAATCACCTGGTAAGTAATACCGGGAATTTGTTGAAGGAATTTTCCGAGGACAATAAAAAGATGGCAGCCAGTTGGAGAGCGATGACTGCCATTTTAGCCAAAAAGCGAGGCCTTGGTTCGATAGTATCGGCGGCTTCGGAGGTAATGACAGTGAAAGAGGCGATAGCCCCGAAGCCGGCCGCAAAGAAACCGGTCGCAAAGAAACCGGTCGCAAAGAAACCGGCCCCGAAACCGGCCGCGAAGAAAGCGGCTCTCAAGACGATAGCCGAGAAACCGGCTCCCAAACCGATAGCGAGAAACCGGACTCCAAACCGGCAACCGCAAAACCGGCTCCCAAACCGATAGTCCGTCCGCCGTTTTCCGGTCCCAAAATTTAGAGACGGTTGCTATAAAAAGACTGAGAGAGCAATCGTAATCAGGGACCCGGATTATTGTCAGATTATTTATCTGATAAATATCTTGGTTGCTGATTGCGGTTTAATGTAATTACATACTTTGATTGTTGTGTTGGTCAGGATTATCGGGTATCTTTGCAGACTGCCCCGGTTTTATACACCATTAAAAATGGGATAAGTTATGAATAAAAAAGTCATCACCTGCGCATTTTGCCGGGGCGAAGGAAAAGACCAGTTCGGGATTTTGTCTCAAATCTCCATCTGTCAGGTATGTGGAGGCACGGGAAAGGTTGAAGTAACCGAGCCGGCGATCGTATGTGCTTTTTGTAACGGTACGGGCATCTATCCTCATAACGGCCGAATCACCTGTACTGTTTGCAATGGGAAAGGAATGGTTACCGTTGAACAAAACGTCACGAAATGTCTTAGATGCGGAGGCAGAGCCCGGGAATTTGAAAGCGGACTTCCCTGCATCAAATGCGGAGGTAAGGGTGTTGTAAACCAGGAAGAAGCACATTAATCTTATTTATTTTTTGGGAGAAGGGTTATAATGATAGAAGAAATGAGTACAGTATTGGAACCGAGTCCTCTGCCGGATTTCGTAGAAACGAAGTATATCAAAGACATTACCAAGAGGGCGATTTCCTACATAAAAGCCGGTTTCCCGGTCCATTTCAGAGGAGTTTCGGGCACCGGCAAGACTACTCTGGCCATGCATATTGCCAGCAAGATCAACCGGCCGGTGGTGCTGATCCACGGGGATGAGGAGTTCACGACATCTGATCTGGTCGGTGGGGAACACGGCTACCGGTTCAAGAAGGTTGTTGATCGTTTTGTCTCCCGGGTTTTGAAGGTGGAAGAGGATATGGTTAAACGCTGGGTGGATAATCGTTTGACCATCGCCTGCAAGTATGGATTTACGCTTATTTATGATGAATTCACGCGATCCCGTCCGGAGGCGAATAATATTCTTCTTTCCATCCTGCAGGAAAAAATGATGGACTTACCGGTGGGGAGAGACAGCCAGGATCCATATTTAAGGGTAGATCCCGATTTTACCGCTATCTTCACCTCCAATCCGGAAGAATATGCCGGGGTTCATCGGAGTCAGGACGCGTTGAGAGATCGGATGATTACTATGGATCTTGACCACTTTGATTATGAAACTGAAGTGGAAATAGTCCGTGCTAAGACCAGGTTGTCGAAAAATAATGTTAAAAAGATAGTAAATATTGTGAGGGCATTGAGGGATTCCGGAAAGTGTGAGTTCGCTCCCACGGTTCGAGGCTGTATAATGATCGGCAAGACCCTTAAAGTTGAAAAACGTACTCCTTCCCGAGAAGATAGCGAATTTTTAAAGATATGCCAGGATATCCTGGCCTCTGAGACAAGCCGCGTTGGATCCAAGACAAATCAAATGCGGGTAAAAACTATAGTTAAAGACCTGGTTGAAAAGTATAGCTAATTATCAAAAATAATCCTGTGGCTTAATAAAAGGAAATAGCAATGAAAGATTCTACCAATTTAAAAGGAATTAAAGCTTTAAAAACCATGCGCAGCACCAGGAAACGTTCTATTACAAAAGTTAAACGGTCAACTTTTTTAGATTTGTATGTTCTGGACAAAGAACAAGAGAGACTATTAAAGGAAGACCATAGATTAAATATGGGGAAGTTAGCTGTTGCCCAGCGAATTGAAGAGATAGAAGCCGAGATGAATGAACTGAAAGAGCAGGAGAGGGAGCAGGAGAAGGAAAATATCGATAAATACAGGAAAAATATAATTAATTCCGAGGGCAATTTGCCTCAAAAAGACGAGGCTGAAAAAGAATGGAAGAAGATGCCTTTACCCTATTGATCCGATTTATCATAAACCGGATTAGCACCGAACGAAGCTGCCGGAATT
>Ga0222697_1000813_pt1 | contig 12738 bp, 10 predicted proteins | sample AntAcemetage1402_FD_179835 | JGI IMG/M metagenome (GOLD analysis project Ga0222697, IMG submission 179835) | Saline water microbial communities from Ace Lake, Antarctica - #1402 | ecosystem: Environmental > Aquatic > Non-marine Saline and Alkaline > Saline | place: Antarctica: Ace Lake... | reverse complement strand
AGAGGGTTCCACAGCTTTGAGAGCTACCGGATACGAATATTGTTTTACTGTGGTAAGCTCAACATGGCCATCGGCTGATGCTGTACTTGTCAAAGAACTGACCCACTAAATTCGACGAAGAACCATTCTTTTAATAGTTGGGTTGGTTAGATACTTTACCTAAAGAAATATTGAATAAAATTGAAGTTTTTTCAGGTGATATACGGGATCCCAATGGAGTGCGAGTTGCAATGTCTGATTGCCAGATTGTGTTTCATCTGGCAGCATTGATTGCAATCCCCTTTAGTTATCATTCCCCAGATTCATATATTGATGCAAATATAAAAGGCACAACTTAATATTCTCCAGGCAGCAAAAGAGCTTAAAGTTGAGCGAATTTTAGTCACTTCAACTTCGGAGGTATATGGTACTGCAAAGTATGTTCCTATTGATGAGATTCATCCCCGCCAACCTCAGTCACCTTATTCTGCATCAAAAATTGTTATCTGATAAAAAACATAATCAAAATATGTCAAAAAAAGTTGTATTTCTATGTGGCGCGCGAGATTATCATGCCATAGACTGGTACAGGAGTTCTTTGGAACTAATGCCGAATAAAGATATTTGTATACTTACAGATTTAATTGATGGAGAAGGTGTAAAAAAACTTATTAATTCAACCGATCAGGTTTATAAACTTATTATAATAGATAAATTCTTATTTAAAAGGCAATCAAAAATTGGAAATATCTGGAGAAATATTGTCAAACTTTTGGTTTTTCCAATTCAAATTATTTTACTAAAACGATTCTCGAAACGAAACCCTAATGCAATTTACCATGCACATTCAATGTATTATCTTTTTTTGGGGTGGGCTGCAAAAATCGATTTTATTGGCACTCCTCAAGGAAGTGATGTACTGGTAAAACCTTTCAAATCTAAAGCTTATAAATATTTTGCAATAAAATCATTAAAAGCTGCAAAAGCAGTGACTGTTGATTCTGAAAACATGAAAAATAGAGTTATGGAATTAGCTCAGGTGGATTCTCATATTATTCAAAATGGAATCGATATTCATTCAATCATTGACTTTTTAATGAATAAAAGTGTTAAGGATGATGTAAGGGATAAGATGGTTTCAATGAGAGGAATAACACCATTGTACAGAATCAGAGAATTAATCCAGAACCGCAATTCGAATGAGAAAAATGAATCTTTTCCTCTTACCTTTATATATCCCTTCGTAGATAATCAATATAAAAATGAGGTTTTTAAAGATGTTAAATCATATGATACCGATTTAGGTAGAGTTGATCGATTTAAAATGTATGTATTATTTACACAATCAAAGATTGCATTTTCAATTCCAGTAAGTGATTCATCACCCAGAAGTGTTTATGAAGCTATTTTTTGCGGATCAGCTGTTGCTATTGCATACAATCCTTACTATGAAATTCTGCCCCAATGCATGAAATCCCGAATAATTATAATTGATTTGGATGATCCTAATTGGTTTAAAAAATCAATTTCAGAAGCAAAAAAAATAGAAAAAACACCATTTATGCCTTCAGAAGAAGCATTAGATCTGTTTGATCAAAGAAAATCATTACAGAAAATGGCTGACTTATTTTTCAATTAATTCAATAATATAATTTGATTTTATTCAAGAATGAAGAATAAATATAACATATGTTCCAGCTGTGTAATGGACACAACAGACTCTAAAATTACCTTTGACGAAAAAGGAGTCTGTGACCATTGCACTACCTATTATAAAGACATCCTTCCGAAATGGCACACCGATGAACGCGGAGAAAAGGCTTTATCAGAGATAATTGATAAAATAAAAAAAGAAGGAGAAGGCAAAGAATTTGATTGTATAATGGGCATGAGTGGTGGAATAGACAGCTCGTACCTTCTTTATGTAATGAAAGAACAATTTGGGCTTCGCCCACTGGTTTTTCATGTAGATGCCGGTTGGAATTCACAAATTGCGGTAAACAACATCGAAAGGCTAATTGATGGACTTGGATTGGATTTATATACCGATGTAATTAACTGGGAAGAGATTAAAGACTTGCAACTGGCTTTCTTTAAGTCAGGTGTTTCGCATGTGGATACACCACAAGACCATGCCTTTTTTGCTACTATGTACAAATTTGCATCGAAACATAAAATTAAATACATACTAACCGGTGGTAATTATTCTACCGAATGTGTACGAAATCCATTGGAATGGATGTATTACCAATCAGATTCCATTCAGTTAAAGGATATTCATAAACAATTTGGAACACGTCCCTTAAAAACTTACCCGGTAACCAATATTTTATGGCATAAAGTATATTTACCCTATGCAAAAGGGATTAAATTGATTCGACCGCTTGATTTTGTTCCCTACGATAAGGATGCAGCCATGCAGTTGTTAGTCGATAAATTTGGCTACCAAAAATACCCACAAAAACATTTCGAATCACGCTTTACACGTTTTTACGAAAGCTACTGGTTACCCCAACGTTTTGGCTTTGATACCAGAAAAGTGCAATACTCAAGCTTAATCCTTACCGGGCAAATGACACGTGATGAAGCATTGGAGAAACTTTCAAAACCGGGCTACGATAAAGAAACCATCCATCAGGATTTTGAATTTGTTGCGAATAAAATTGGGATATCGGTAGACGAATTACAAAGCTACATGGATATGCCTAAAAGAACCTACAAAGATTATAAATCGCAGGACAGCATATATAATATTGGTGCAAAAGTAATGCGTATGTTAGGCTTGGAAAAAGGAGGAAAACGATGATTGCAATTGTCGATTACGGTTCGGGAAACATTAATGCTTTTGCCAATGTGTTTAAACGCTTAAATATTGCAGCAAAAGTTGCCCATACAAAAGAAGATCTGACCGATGCCACACGAATAGTTTTACCCGGAGTTGGAGCCTTCGACCATGTGATGTCGAGTTTTAATAAATCGGGATTGCGTGATGTAGTAGAAAAAAAAGTTATTGGCGAAGGTATACCTGTAATTGGTATTTGTGCAGGTATGCAGATTCTGGCAAACGGAAGTGACGAAGGACAAGAAAAAGGGCTTGGCTGGATTGATGGCAGGGTGAGACTATTCGATACCGCAGGAATAAAATACAAAACAAAACTCCCACATATGGGCTGGAATGAAATCGAACACAACGGAAATCCATTATTTGCCGATATTACTGCCAGGGCTCGCTACTATTTTGTTCATTCCTATTATTTTGAATGTAATGATCCTATAAATTCGATTGCTTCAACAGATTATGGAACTAATTTTACATCGGCGGTAAATAAGGGAAACGTGTATGGCGTACAATTCCATCCCGAGAAGAGCCACCAAAATGGACAACAATTGTTAAAAAATTTCGCAACTCTCTAAACCATGTTACACCCAAGAATAATACCCTGTTTGTTGGTTCATGATGATGGTCTGGTTAAAACAGTCCAATTTAAAGAAGGAAAATATGTTGGTGATCCAATAAATGCTGTTAAGATATTCAACGAAAAGGAAGTGGATGAATTAATGGTACTCGACATTGATGCAACCAGACTAAATAAAGAACCAAATTACAAACGGATTGAGAATCTTGCTCTGGAAAGCCGAATGCCTTTATGTTATGGAGGTGGAATAAAAACAAAAGAACAAGCACTAAAAATCTTTAGTCTTGGTGTTGAAAAAATTGCATTGAGTTCAATTGCCATTGAAAAACCTGAAATAATTTCGAACATCGCCAAGAGTGTTGGGAACCAGAGCGTAATTGTTGTCCTTGATGTAAAGAAAAAAAGGTTTTCAACTAAGTATGAATTAGTAACCCACAATGCCACAAAAAAGACAGGAATAAATCCTATTGATTTTGCCCAAAAGGTAGAGAAGTTCGGTTGTGGAGAGATTGTTATTAACTCCGTGGATAATGACGGAATGATGAAAGGTTATGATACTGATATAATTGAGAAGATTCGAGATGTCGTTTCAATTCCAATAACAGCATTGGGTGGTGCTGGCAATTTAGATGATATTGGGAGGTTAATAACACAACACGGAATCATTGGAGCAGCGGCTGGAAGTGTTTTCGTTTTTAAAGGTATTTACAAAGCTGTATTGATAAACTATCCGAATCCTATTGAAAAAAATGAATTGATAAAAAAATATTTTATCACAAATTAAAACGATAAGAAACTTTCTGTAACGAAGGCTACAATAAAGACGTTCATAACTACACAAATTTAGACAGAACTCAATATTTTTGATTTCCGACTTCAAACTTTTCTTACTCTATGAAATAAAGCATACAAGTCAGTAAGACTATATTTTTGGGAGTGCTAACTAACTACAGATTTAAAGTCGAACTGATCCCGAGAGCAACGCGTATCGGGTAGTTCTCATATAAACGACCATAAGCAAAGCATATTTAGGATGAAACAAATTATACAAGATTTAAAGAAAGGCAACACTATACTAGAAGAGGTGCCAACTCCACAAGTAAAAACAGGAACCGTACTAATTAAAACCACACGTACTTTAGTTTCTTTAGGAACCGAGCGAATGCTGGTGGAATTTGGCAAAGCAGGTTTTATAAACAAAGCCAAACAGCAACCCGATAAAGTAAAACAGGTGCTGGATAAAATGAAAGCAGAAGGAGTATTACCGACGCTGGAAGCTGTTTTTAACAAACTAAACCAACCTCTACCTTTAGGTTATTGTAATGTTGGAGTTGTGGAAGCAGTGGGGAAAGGCGTACACTCGTTTAAGGTAGGCGACCGTGTGGCATCAAACGGCAACCATGCCGAGTATGTTTGTGTACCCGAAAACCTTTGTGCTTTAATACCCGATAATGTAACAGATGAAGAAGCTGCTTTTACTGTAATTGGCTCTATTGGCTTGGAAGGTGTGCGTTTAATTAATCCAAATCTCGGAGAAACCATTGTGGTAATTGGTTTGGGCCTTATTGGATTAGTAACCGCCGAGCTTTTAAAAGCCAATGGCTGTAATGTAATTGGTTACGATTTCGACCAACAAAAAGTAGACATGGCATTGGCTAAAGGCATAACAGCTTTTAACCCTGCCAAAGGAACTGATCCGGTAAAATTTGTTTTGCAACAAACCAACAAGATTGGAGCAGATGGAGTAATCATTACCGCCTCCAACAAAAGTGATGAGATTATCCACCAGGCAGCAGAAATGAGCCGCCAACGTGGGCGTATCGTTTTGGTGGGCGTAATTGGGTTAAACATTCGCCGTGATGATTTCTTTAAAAAGGAACTTACGTTTCAGGTTTCATGTTCATATGGTCCTGGCCGTTACGACGAAAATTACGAGCAAAAAGGACAAGATTATCCCATTGGTTTTGTTCGCTGGACAGAAAAAAGAAATTTTGAGGCTGTATTGAATGCCATTTCAAAAAAACAGTTGGATGTTAATCCGCTAATCACCGAAAAAGTGAAACTGGAAGACTACGACCAGATCTATGGTGATATGCGCAAACAGGGTTCTATTGCCTCTATTTTGGTTTACCCAGAATCGTCTGAAAGAAACAGCTCGGTTGAAGTAACGAATCAATCTTTTGCAAAAGCCAAAGGAGTATTTGGAATTATCGGTGCCGGTAACTTTACCTCATCTACCATTATACCGGGAATGAATGCTGCCGAAGCCAAGCTAAAATACATTGCTAGCGCCGGAGGACTTTCCGCAAAAACCATGGCAAAAAAAGGGAATATAGCTGTTGCTACCTCTAATTATAAAGAGATACTAAAAGACGAGGAAGTGGATACGGTAATGATTACCACCCGCCACAACTTGCATGCCTCCATGACCCTGGAAGCCATTAAAGCCGGTAAAAATGTTTTTGTTGAAAAACCCTTGTGCCTTACCACCGACGAGTTAGAGCAAATCATCAGCGCCACCGTCATTGCGAGGAGCAAAGCGACGAAGCAACCTGCCCCAACCAACTCCGAGGCTACTGCAGCAACTGCCCCTATGGTAGTAGTAGGTTTTAACCGACGTTTTGCCCCACTAGCAACCAAAATGAAACAACTAATTGGCGAAGGCCCTAAAAATATTGTGGCTACCATGAATGCCGGACACATTCCCCCTGAAGTTTGGGTGCACGATTTGGAAGTAGGTGGTGGACGTATTATCGGCGAAGCCTGCCACTATATCGATTTATGTACCTACCTGGCAGGAAGCAAAGTAAAATCGGTTTGTATGAATAGCATAGGAACCAATCCGGAAGAAAATACTGACAACGCAAGTATTTTGCTGAAATATGAAAATGGTTCGAATGCCGTAATCAACTATTTTGCCAACGGAAGTAAAGCCTACAGCAAAGAACGTATTGAAGCCTACAATCAGGAAAAAACATTAATCATCGACAATTGGCGTACTTTAAAAGGTTTTGGCACCAAAGGTTTTTCAAAACAAAAAATGCGCCTCGATAAAGGCCATAAAAACCAGTTTAAACTATTGGTAGATTCCGTTAAAACAGGTAAGCCAATTATCCCTTTTGATGAAATAGTAAACACCACGAAAGCTAGCTTTGCAGCCATACAAAGTCTGAAAGAGGGTAGGTGGGTGGAGGTATAAGCTAAATTGGAACAGATTGCTTCCCTTCGCTCGCAATGACAATCCCCAACAATGCTGTCATTGCGAGGAGGAACGATCGAAGCAATCTATTAGCATATTACTGCCTTTACTTTTTTGAAACAACATAGAGTATTGGAACGGCTTGTCTCGTTTTACTTGCAATGATATTTCCTAATGCAGTACCGTAGCTATCAGGTTTACATTACCACCAACAAAAACAACACTGTTTTGTACACCGGTGTTACAAACAATCTTCTGCGGCGCATGGAAGAACACAAAAACAAAATTAATCCAAAAAGTTTTTCTGCACGCTACAACATTGAGAAGCTTGTTTGGTTTGAAAACTATACGGATATAGGCGAGGCGATTGCCCGGGAAAAACAACTAAAAGCTGGGCCAAGAAAGAAAAAGATTCAATTAATTGAAGAATTAAATCCGGAGTGGAAGGATCTAACAGACGAACTTGAATAAGCTGTAACAGATTGCTTCATCGTTCCTCTTCGCAATGACAATTCCAAGTGGCTGTCATTGCGAGGTCAGCTCTGCTGACCGAAGCAAACTGCTAGCATACTACCGACGATACAAATCATGATGTCCAAACTTCTACTAATCCTACACACCATCATCCACCTACGGCCCATCCAAATCCGTTATCAGCTTTGGTATCGGGTGCGTAAAATGTGGAGAAAGATTTCAGGTTTTAAATACCCGATTTCCATTCGAAAAGAAGGGTATCCGCTCCAATTTACATCTTGGATAGATAAAAATAAATCGCTAAACGAAAACAAGTTTACCTTTTTAAACCTTTCAAAGAGTTTTGAAGTATCTAAAATACATTGGAACGAACCGCAACATGGCAAGTTATGGACTTACAACCTCAATTACATGGATTACTTGCTCCAAGCTGATATGGACAAGGAAACAGGGATGGCGTTAATCGGCTATTATATCCAAAATTTAAATCAATATTCAGAAGGATTAGAACCCTATCCCATCGCTCTCCGCAGCATCAACTGGATAAAGTTCATTTCACGGCACAGGCATTGCGAGGAACGACCAAAGGGAGTGACGCGGCAACCTTATGCTCTCAACTCCATCGCTTCCTCATTATTCGCCCAATACCAAATCCTGCTAGATAACCTGGAATACCACCTCCTCGGCAATCATCTTTTAGAAGACGGTTTTAGCCTTTTATTCGGAGCCTTTTATTTTAAAGACAATACACTTTATAAAAAAGCCAAAGAAATTATAACAGTTGAACTGGGGGAACAGATCCTAGGTGATGGAGCACACTTCGAACTCAGTCCCATGTATCATCAGATTATTCTCGACCGCTTATTGGATTGTATTAACCTGGTTCAAAACAACCAACGATTTGTTGATCAGGATAAACACTTGCAATTTATGCGCGCCAAGGCAAAAAATATGCTACGTTGGCTTAATAACATCACCTTCTCCAATGGAGAAAGTCCATTGTTAAACGACTCAGCTCCCGGTATCGCTTCAACACCCAAACAACTAAATGCCTATGCCACTTCTTTAAACTTTGAATTGGAAACACTGAACGCTGAACTTGGTTCTTCCGGCTACCGCCGTTTCAACGGCACAAACTACGAATGTATCCTTGATATTGGTCACATTGGGCCTAGCTATCAACCAGGCCATGCCCATGCCGATACCTTTGCTTTTGTTTTGAATATAAATAATAAACCCATTTTTGTTGATTCTGGGATTTCTACCTATGAAGCGAACAAAATAAGACTTTCAGAACGCGGAACGGCTGCTCATAATACCGTTACTGTGTCAGGGGCTAATTCATCAAAAATTTGGTCTTCGTTTCGGGTAGCTCAACGGGCATATGTTGAAGTAATAAACGATACTGAAAATGTTATAACAGCGAAACACAACGGGTACAAAAAAAATGAAACCTTACATCAACGCGAATGGAATTTTGACTCCAAAGTATTATCAATTTCAGATAGTCTAATCGGAAAAAATAGAGTCGGCTTAGCTCATTTTCATTTTGCTTCCGGCGTGAACCCTTTTATCGAAAATAATAGGATTCACATTGAAGATACACAAATTCACTTTTCACAAAAGAATAACATAAAACTTATAAAAACTTCAATTCCAAATGGCTACAACCAACACCAGGAAAACTATAAAATTGAGGTTTTATTCAACGAACAATTAACAACAACTATTAAAATATGCTAATTGAACACCAGTGTCTTTTTCTTGATTCTTGTATCTTAGCGCTTGTATCTATACAACTATGAAAATCCTATTTCTTACCGATAATTTTCCTCCTGAAGTAAACGCTCCGGCGACCCGGACCTACGAACATTGTAAAGAATGGGTAAAACTGGGAGCAGAAGTTACCGTGATTACTTGTTTCCCGAATTTCCCAAAGGGGAAGGTATATGATGGGTTTAAAAACAAATGGAAGAGAAGAGAAAATATGGATGGGATTAATGTAATACGGGTCTGGACTTATATCTCTGCAAATGAAGGTTTCTTACGCCGAACTTTGGATTACATTTCCTTTTCATTTACTGCTTTTTTTGCTGGATTATTCGAAAAGACAGATGTTATTGTGGCAACTTCACCTCAATTTTTTACTGCACTAGCCGGACGAACACTCTCATTCTGGAAACGTAAGCCGTGGGTGTTGGAAATTCGTGATCTATGGCCCGAATCGATAAAAACAGTGGGTGCAATGAACGATAATATGTTTATCCGATATTTTGAAAAAGAGGAAATATGGAACTACAAAAGTGCCGATCGAATTATTACCGTTACAGATTCGTTTAAAAAAACAATTATTGAAAAAGGTATCTCTCCGAATAAAATTGGCGTAGTAAAAAATGGCGCAAACTTCGAACTTTACAAACCGATACCCAAAGACCCGGAATTGTTAAAGGACTTAAATTTTAATGGCAAAACGATTATCGGTTTTATCGGTACACATGGTATGGCACACAAACTGGATTTTATTCTGGACTGTGCAAAGGAAATACAAAACTCAAACTATCATTTCCTGTTTGTTGGTGACGGGGCAATGAAAAAAACACTTTTGGAAAAAAAAGAAAAAGAAAATATTACGAATGTAACTATGCTCGATTCCATTGCAAAAGATCAGGTTTCGCGTTATCTGTCTTTGGTGGATATCTCTTTAATTAATTTAAAGAAAAATGATCTGTTTAAAACAGTCATTCCATCCAAAATTTTTGAAAATGCAGCAATGGAGATTCCGATTCTCATTGGAGTTGATGGTGAGGCCCGACAGATTATCGAAAAGTATAAGGCTGGATTGTTTTTTGAACCGGAAAACAAAGAAGCGTTTTTTTCGAAATTAAAAGAAATAACAGATCAGGATAATCTGGAAAAGTTTAAAATCGGGTGTAAAGAATTGGCTGTTGATTTTGATCGCAAAAAATTGGCTAAAAAAATGTACTCAATAATTCAAGATATCGTATAGCAAAAAATAGAGTAATAATTGGTGTATTTATTTCTCCCATATATTCGGGATCAATTATAAGATAAAAAAATATTTCGTTTGCTTGGGGCAATTATTGCTTCGTCCATTCAGAGCCTTAATAAACTACTCAATACTAGAATCTCATAATCTCATAAAAAAATGAAAATAATATCAGTCGTAGGAGCAAGACCCAACTTCATGAAAATTGCGCCGTTTATAAAAGCCATCGAAGCCCACAACGATTCTTTATTAGTCACTGTCGATAGTGTCGGCGAATTGTCCGCCAATGGGGAAATGAGCGAAGAGGAGGCGGGAGCATCCCAAATTCAACACCTTCTGGTTCACACTGGCCAGCATTACGACGACCGTATGAGCAAGGCTTTTTTTGAGTCGCTAGGTATACCAAAAGCAGACATTAATCTGGGTATTGGTTCGGGCACACACGCCGGTCAAGTGGGGAATACCATGATTGCCATTGAAAAAGTCCTGATGGATGAAAAACCGGATTGGGTAGTGGTAGTTGGCGATGTAAATGCCACCTTAGCCTGTTCGGTAACTGCAAAAAAGCTGCATGTAAAAGTTTGCCACATTGAGGCAGGTTTGCGCAGTGGCGATGAGCGTATGCCCGAAGAAATTAACCGTTTGGTTACTGATCGCCTTAGCGATTTATTGCTTACTCCTGATACTCTTTCAAATGCTAATTTAAAAGCTGAAGGAGTCCCTGATTCCAGAATCTGTTTTGTTGGCAACATCATGATTGATACCCTGGAGTCAAATAGAGTTAAAGCAAGCAATTTAAGTATTGCTGATATTTTAAAATCAAATTGTCTGGAAGGAGAAGCTTCAAAATCAATTAACACAGAAAATGGTTATGCGGTGTTAACGCTTCACCGTCCGTCGAATGTGGATGAAAAAGATATTTTGGAACCCATTATTGATTTTCTAACTACCGAGGTTGCCGGGGATATGCCTATGATATGGCCTATCCACCCACGAACACAAAAAATGTTGCAACAGTTTAACATCTGGAATAAAGTAGTAGCATGCCCGCAGTTGGTATTACTCCATCCCATTGGTTACCATGAAATGTTAAAACTAAATATGAATTCGACCATTATGCTAACCGATAGCGGTGGTTTGCAGGAAGAATGTTGCGTTCTTGGCACACCCTGTTTAACCTTGCGCTGGAATACCGAACGCCCGGTAACCTTAAAAGAGCACGGCGGTGCCAGTGTTTTGGTGGGAAATAATATTAAACGTATTCGGGAAGAATATCATATTGCATTAAAAGCTGGAAGGGTGCCACAACGTCCTGAACTTTGGGATGGTCAAACCGCCATGCGCTGTGTGCAAGCAATTGTAAATTACCGTTAGGGTGAGTTCTTCGGGTAGCGTGGTTTCCAACCGCATTTAAACATGAATGATTTGGTAGCACAGGTAGAAACCAGTTTAAACAAAAAACTTCCAATAAGTACCGGGGGAATAAAAACCTGATAAATAAAAAGAGAGAAGATTATTGGGTTGCAAAGTAATTTATTTGTATATCACTGATTACATTATAGATACAAATTTTACTTTGCATAAATAATTTCTTTGCATAATGGATGCAGGTGTAACGGGCACCTCTATTGATTTATTGCGCACTGCGATTACTTCGTTGGTCGGTGCTCGAAATCCTCATGTACCATTTGTACACTCTGGTTTCTGCGCTCCGTCCGCCTCGTACTAAAAGCGCTTACGACAATAAATAGAGTTGCCTTAACAAGTGGAGTATTGAGTTATCTTTGCCGTTGTGGTGGGATGGAATTTTAATGAATCAATTCAAGACAGTGCAGGCCGTTCCGGCTCAATCTGTATCATTCCAGTCCATATCCATAGGAGAAACCAGCAGGCCGGGGAGCAAAATCGTAACTACCGGGGCCTTATGGAATCAATCTTGAACTGCCCGCCCATTCAGTTTCGGTATGGCAACCGCAGCGGTGAACTCAGCCTCGCTCACATTTATCAGAATTGAGCCCCTCATCTTTGCCCCGGCGTTGACATTGAGGGTTTCAATAACAAGATCGCCGTAGATGGTTCCGGTCGATGAAGCGAGAAACTCTCCAGAAATCTCTGCATTCCCATTGAATCTTCCTGCTACTTCCATGCCGGTGGCCTTGACATTGCCTTCTACAACCCCCGATTCGCCAATAATGACATTCGATGAGGAAGTAATGTCACCAATTACTTTTCCATAGATCTTCAGTTCACCGTCAACATTAATGTTACCGGTGACTACGGCATCTTGCGCAAGGGTATTCATTGATGGAATATTGTAGTTGTGAGGAACATCCGAAACTAAATCTCCTCTCTGCAGATCTTCCACAGATGGAATATCAAAGTCCAAGTCGTCTCTAAAGTCGTTCGTCAGTCCCGATTCATTGCTGGAAGAGGGTTTTTCCAGAGACTTTTTGTTTGAAGAAAAAAAATGGTTCGACATCGTATTTTGACTGTTTAACCGTGGTATGAAGGGTGATGTTCTACTCGGGAAACGCTTTTCAAGCCCGAGAGTACACCTTTACGAGCATACTTATTATATATAATACGCAATTCCCTTATCAATGCAGGTCATTCAGTTGTTCATATAAAACATCGTCGAAACAGGCGATGCATTCTGTCGCCGA
>Ga0222697_1000811_pt1 | contig 12746 bp, 19 predicted proteins | sample AntAcemetage1402_FD_179835 | JGI IMG/M metagenome (GOLD analysis project Ga0222697, IMG submission 179835) | Saline water microbial communities from Ace Lake, Antarctica - #1402 | ecosystem: Environmental > Aquatic > Non-marine Saline and Alkaline > Saline | place: Antarctica: Ace Lake... | reverse complement strand
TTTTATATAAATCAGATCCTTTCTTTTTCTTTGCCAGTTATCTACAAACTTATCATATGCGCTGTCAAATTGTGGATGGCTACCATCGTTTACTAATATTACTTCAACATCATCATATCTTTGTTGGAATACTGAATTAACTGCTCTCTCTGCTTTGTCGGGGCGTCCAAATGTTGGAATTACTATAGAAAAAGATCTATCCATTGTCACTCCCAAAACATACTACTGACAGCATATCTGCTGCGTGTAGTAACACACCTAAAGGTGTCATCATACTGCTATTAACAGATCCACCTTCTGCCCAACCACCGTGATGATAACTGACTGCATTGATTTGTAGTTCTGTTAACTCTAAACCCATCTTATAACAGCGCCATACTGTCTCTGCTGTTTCAGCCATACTTATATTCTTTGCATAACCAAACAACTGACCTTTCTTTCTTTTCCATTGCTCTGTTTCGTCACAGTACTTATACAATTTGTTAAAATCATGTATGAATGCAACTAATATTACGTCGTCGCGAGATAGCTCTATCAAGCCTTTATTACCATTGTAAATATTTAGCGCTATATTTACAACTTCTGTTGTATGACGTAATAGCCCACCAGGCTCAGTGTGATGAAATCTAACTGCTGCTGGTTTTGTTTTCAATTCAATAAATACTTCGTCATACACTTTTTCTAACTTTGCGCTTAAATCACTATCAGATATTGTTGCTAAAATATTTTTTAAACTATCCATATAACCACCAATCATTCTCCTTGTACCATTTAACTGCATCTTCTAAGCCATCTTGTAGATCCCATTTTGGACGCCATCCAGTGCTTTTTAATTTATCACAATTTAAAGCATATCTTCTATCATGTCCCGGTCTAATATCAAAGTCAGGAACAAACTCAATTAAGCTTTTAGGTTTCTTTAATATCGAAAGTATTCTTTCTGCTAATTCTACATTCTGGAGTTCTTGTTCTCCTGCGACGTGATATATCCCTTCTTTCTCTAAACTGATTAAATGCATAATAGCCAAACAATGATCTTCAACACGAATCCATTGCCTCATATGACCACCATCACCATATACTGGTATTTTAGAATCGTTCAATGCATGCTTAATAAATACTGGCATTGCTTTTTGTGGATGTTGAAATTTTCCAAAATTATTCTCTGTTCTTGTTATGATGTATTTTAATCCGTATGTACTTCCATATGATTGCACTAACATATCTGCCGCTGCTTTAGTAGCTGAATATGGATTCGTAGGATTAAGCGGAGCATCTTCTTTGTATGCGCCTTCAAGAATCGATCCGTACACCTCATCCGTGTTCCCTGAAAAATCTAATTTTCCATTCCTTTCTACCAAAAAGTTTTTATTTTTAACTCTAATACACCAAATTTTCCCATTGTACTTTTCTTTATAAATTTTCTTATTTGTAATACTTCTATTTTGTTTGCCAACACATATACAGTAATTAATATACTTTTGTTTAATTTCCCTTCCATTGATTTTACCTGCATTTAATGAAAATCTTCCTTTATAAGATATTTTGTAACCTAATTTTAAACATAATTCTATAAAATTATTTCTCAATTCTTTAGAACTGGTAGAATACAATTTTCCAGTTGATGAACCATCCGTTTCCATTAACCCATCGTATAAATACTTTAAATACTTTTTAGAGTATCTTAAATATTTTGGAGGAATTTTTTTATTTATTGCTCCTTTACCGCACTCAGCAAAAATTTCGCAAAATTCTTTTGAGGAAAAATAAATACATTCACCAGCTTTTGCGTTATAATACTTATAATTTACATTTATTTTATCTAATATCTCTGTAATTTTATTAAAACTTTTTTTAATTTTAGGCATTTTAAAAAAGATTCTATAACTAGTCATATATCTTTCTTCTTTTTTTATATTATTGTGTATTTTTGTAAATTGACCTGTATTTTTATCTCTATTTTTAAGTCGTTCTTTTTTACTTATTCCATAAAATCTTTTTTTCTGTATAGCTAAAAATCCATCACCAATAAATGCACCAATTAAATACAGATAATCTTCTGTTTTAATCTTCCCATACTTTTTAATATTTATATATTTCTTGTTTATTCCATCCCATTTTTGGGGTAATAATGTTTGGAAATTTTTTCTTTTTGCTGCTTTTTCAGCTTCTTCAATTATCATACCCCCTTTTTTCAAACCTTTTATATACATTCTATGATTAGGAGTTACTTTCAAATCAATTCTACCATTATTAAACCAATACATATCACCATTATAATTTTGTATTATGATTTTATCTATCAATTGTATTTCTAATGCTAATGTTTTAGGATTTAAAGTAAATACTTTATCTCCGATTTGCAGTTCTTTAAAGGTTTTTATTCCATTTGTAGTTACTGCTCTAGTTTCTTTATCATAACAGCTGACTTGTACATATTTGCTGACTTTATTCTTTCTCGCTTCTTCTAATAAATTGTATGTTCCAATTATATTAGATTGAACAAACGCTGATGCATCTTTAATGCTGTGGTCGACGAAAGTTTTTGCAGCGAAGTTACAAATTACATCCACGCCCTCGGCCAAGCCTGATACTGAATTTATATCAGTTAAGTCACCTATGATAAGCCTTAATCTTGGATGGTTGTGAAAAGGCGCTAACCTCATACTTTTTCTTTGGTCTGAATTACGTACAAACGCTCTTACCTCTACTTCAGGGTAATCTTCTATCAACATCTTAACAAACTGCGACCCTATGAATCCGAAGGCTCCCGTGCAAAGAATTTTCATATCTCCTCCTTACCAATCAATATTTTTTCTTACTCTTAAATTAGTACGCCATACTTCCTCTAATAAATAAGGTGTATACCCAAGTTCTCTTGCAAGATAAATGAACGCATTAAGGTCTTTCGGAAAACATTTACCACCCATACCAAAGTCCCCATCGTAGCCCGGCACATCCAAATGCGTTTTACCAAATCTATTATCCATTAATAATAGATCCTTAGCTTCATTGTAATCTACTCCAAGCCTCTGCGCCACTTGATACATTTCATTCGCTAACGACACTTTTGTTGCAAGCAATACATTACTGAAATATTTAACGAATTCTGCTATTTCTAATGATGTCCATTTAATAGGACAATCAAAACCTGCTTCTTTAAATACTGTCTTTAGCTTTTCAAATGTATGGCTATATTCGGTTCCAATTACAATCCTTTGAGTATTGACAAAATCTTGCTGAGAGTTTATGTCTGTAAGAAACTCAGGACAAAACGCCCAATCTAAATCTTTATACTTCTCTTTAAACTTTCTTGTTGTGCCACTAACCGCTGTAGACTTAATAACGCAAGTAGTTCCTTTCTTTGCTTTCATATTAGTTATATCTATCATCTCTTCTAAACAATCAAGCTCTATCTTTCCACTCTTTAACATCGGAGTAGGTAGACAGAAAAATATAACAGGACAAACTAATACTTCTTCTATTTTATCTTGCGGATTAAATCTATCATATACAAATACTTCGTGTCCTCTATCTAGTCCATACTTTAATGCGCTGCCTACTACTCCGCCGCCAAAGATGCCTATTTTCATTTACTTTCTCCTTTTTCCAATTCATCAAACTTATCAAATATTAACTCTTCAATATTATTATCGCAATCCTGTCTCACGTTATACCTATCATAAAATTTTGCTCTAATAGAATAAAGAACTTTGCCCATACGAGCATCCTTTTCTAATTGTTGCTGTTCTGTCATTGATTCACAAGTTTCATTATCTTTCATCACCAACCTCCCTATTTGCTTTTAACAATGACTTAAATGTACCTGCGTCAATCCATTTACCTTGTAGTACTCTGTATGCTAAATTACCTTGTTTTGCGTATATATCGCTTACTTCAGATATTTCATATTCACCCCTATGTGATGGCGTCAATCCATCAATAACATCAAATACTGTATGCGGATAAATGTATAGCCCTGTTACTATCATATCTGATGGTGGCAGTAAAGGTTTTTCTATAATAGCTTCTATTGCATCACAATTCTCTTTAAATTTAACACAACCAAAACGCTGTGGATCAGAAACTTTTTTAAGAAACACTGTAGGCACTGCTAAGTTTGATTTGTATTTTATAGCCATCTTAGACATATCATCAAAGAATATGTTGTCACCTAGTATTAATGCTACGTTGTCCTTGCCTACAAACTCTTTTGCCATTTTAAATCCGTGCGCTATTCCACTAGGATGGTTTTGTATCTTATAAGTAAAGTTAACACCAAACTCTCTTCCATCTTCTAGTACATGCATGACTTGACCAACATATTGCCCGCCGAGTATTACCATTATATCTGTAACGCCTAACTGCTTTAATGTTTTTATTGGATAATAAATTAATGGCTTATCATAAATAGGAAGTAGACACTTGTTTATAACTTTTGTAAGCGGGAGTAACCGCGTTCCCATGCCGCCGGCTAGTATTACACCTTTCATTCTATTAAATGTGCTGTATCATTCAGCGTTTCCAAATCTATATCATTAGGTACATCTACCCATTCCATCTTAGAAGCTTTAGTGCCATACTTTTTCCAGAGATACCCACGATATGCTTTCATGGCCAATTGCTTTGTTTCGAATACGCAAGGACCTGTTCCAATTCTATATTTACCTGTTGGACATTTAATTACTGGCATAATTGTCTCCTTTTACATAAAGAATAACACACCACCTAAAATTATTCTAGCTAATCTCATTGAATCTACAGTCCACCTATGATCGTTGCTCTTCAATGCCATCTCTATTATCCCATCTATCATCATAGCTGCTCCAATCATTTTAACTATCATTTTATATCCGCATAGAATAGTGGTTCAATCTGTTTTTTGAAGATAGCATCAGGGTTCCTATGTTTACGTAAGAATGTTTTCATCTTCAGACCTTTCTCGTTCTGTACATAGTAACATATCGACTTTGCAAGGTCGGCCCAATATCCTTCTTCGTTTCCGTACTGTGTATTCGTTTCGCCGTCTAGTCCTGTATTCACATCTATATTGGACGAGAACTGTCTATATAAAGGATCGTTACCATATATAGAACGCATGGCCGGGAAGTCTTGATTCAGAACTAATAAGTTGCCGCATAGTCCTGCTTCCTGGACAACAAGCGAATACGTTTCTGACTTTGAAGGTAATATAAAGACGTTAGAAAGTAACATAAAATCTCTAACTAGCTTTTGCGGTGAGGACACACTTAGTTCATTCTCAACTTGTGATGTAAAGATTACTTCACTCGGCGATAGTCCAAGACTATCTCGTAACCTTATTAGTTCTTCTCTATAAGTAACTTTGTCCCCACCTGTTGAATGAAAATCAATGATCACCAACCTAACTTTAGCTTTATTATCTTTAAGCGCTTTAAATATCTTTATCACATATTCAGGTTGTTTACCCCTATCTAATCTTAGTGGATAACACCCTATGATGTCAGCACTCATTATATCGAACTTATCACATAGCTTTGTAGACAATGGGTGAAAGTCAAAGAAGCGAGGTATATCTGTTGCGTGGTTAACTGTCTTAATCTGATCTTCTTCGTAACCCATGTTTCTTGCAACACGTGGGATCTCATAACTGTTAGGGTATACAATAAAACTACGTGGAAACGGCGTCTGCATAGTTTTAAGGTACTCATCGCTTTTCAATGTTATATCATTAAGAATTGTAGGCGACGTAGCAGAGTGAATCCAATGCAGCCAAGTGATGTTAGGGAATTCTTCTGCTATCTTTCTAGCTGCGTGATTAACTTTAAGATAAGCCGGTTGATAAATTAAATCGTGGGTAATAAAAGTCTGTATACCGCGTTCTTCTATTATTGCCTTCAATTTTTGATATGTGCTTTCAACATCCTGCTTGAATGTATCGTCTATTTTAATCTCGTTGTAGCATCTTACATTTGGAATAAATCTTAAAACGTCTTCTGAATACGGTTCATCAGGCGGAAAGCCTTCATTTACTATTACTGTCACCGGATAATTATGTTTACGTAAAGTGCTTATCTGCGCCGCTGCGACGTTGCATAATGAATACGCTGTGTCGTTGCTTGTAAAATTTGTTAAGATTCCAATATGTTTCATTGTTTTGCCTCCTTTTTCTTTTCTGTTGCTTTTTTAACCACATTAAAAAAATCTAAAGTTCCATCAACGTAGCCTTCCTTATATACTGGTTCATCTTTAGTCCTTTTATTTGTAGAAAGTAAATCTGCTAGTATTTTATTAATGTCGAGTTTCATTTATCTTTCCTTTCTCTCACGATATAAGCATCTAATTCATTTACTGCATCTGATAATCTTTGATACACTCTTCTCCAACTTTCTTTAATAGCTCTATCAGCTTAAAAATCTGCTTTTGACTTTATTATTTTTAACTGTCCTCTTGTAAACTCCATCTCTTTATTATTCACTCAACTCTCCCCGGCGCAAAAACGCAGCCGCTATGACAGGTACCTTTATCATTAAATGTAGTGAGATCGTATATGCTAATTGGACGATTGCATATTTTACAGATAATCCCACTTCTTTTATCACTCCACCTAATGCTTTCATAATGTTCATCATATCTTCTTTTATTAACTGATCTGTATGCGTCGCCTTTGCCCATCTTACCATTTCACTCCTATCTCTTTTAAGAAATCGTAGTCATTGCCTTTATCATGCTTTTTTTGTAACTTATTTTCCCAATACATATCTCTTAGCGTTTTATAAGCTTCTATAAGCTTTATTAAATCTAAATCATATTTATCTGCAAGTACAGTGACACGCCTTAACTCTTTCAATGTTAATAAGGAAGGGAATACTTGAAATGATAATGATTCTTTTATTTCTTCGGCTATAGGTTCGGGTGCTAATTCATAGCACATCTTTTCCAGCGCCGCTCTTATCGCTTTGGCGTTGGAGAACTTATCTGCGTTGTCGTTGTATTGTTTCATTTTAAAAATCTATGTCCATAGAATATCATAAAGTTAGCTATAGAAAAACATATGTTAATCATTCCTTGATGAGATTTCCCTACGATTAAAGAAAGGACTCCACTGATTAAAAACACTGCTATAGTTAAGGGTTGCACAAAATTTAAGATATTATTTAGGATAATGTAGCATTGATTATTCATTAACCTTATACCTAACACTTTTTTCTCTTCAAGTCAAGCGTTAATTCAAGACTTGACTTTTGAGGCGTTATGTTGTAGGGTTTATCTTACTATGAGCCTGTTGTCAAAAGAACAATTCAAATACTTTTCAATGTTTTCCGGTATAGGAGGTTTTGAGCATGGAATTGATAAAGCTTTTCAAATTAGGACAATACGACTCGGAAATAGTATACAGCACAAAGGGGATAGCACCAACATTGAGAGCCAACAAAGGAGGAACAGCAAACCGAAGTGTGTTGGTTTCTCCGAAGTCGACAAATACGCCATCCAAATCTACAACAAACACTATAAGGAGCACAAAAACTATGGAGACTGTACAAAGATTAAATGGGAAGATGTGGAAGACTTTGACTTGCTTGTGGGAGGATTTCCTTGCCAAGCCTTTAGCATTGCTGGAAAACGGAAAGGATTCTCTGATACAAGAGGCACACTCTTTTTTGAGATCGCTAGATGTCTTAAAGAAAAACAGCCACGCCTTTTTCTGCTTGAGAACGTCAAAGGCCTTCTATCTCACGACCAAGGGCAAACAGGAATTACCATCCTCTCCGCGCTTGATGACCTTGGGTATGATGTCCAATGGCAAGTGCTTAACTCTAAAAACTTCGGTGTTCCGCAGAACAGGGAACGAGTGTTCTTTATCGGACATCTTAGAGGAACAAGTAGACCAGAAGTATTTCCTATCGGAGGAGAGAGCGAAAACATTGGTCTTAGGATTAAAGGCAGGATAACTGACATATCAGGACACGATATATTAAAACGCTGTTACGGAACTGAAGGAGTGGTCCCTGCACTTAATACTTGTGGTGGCGGTAACACTGAAAGCAAAATATTGGTTAAAGCAGTTCTTACCCCTGACAGGAAAACAAAACGACAAAACGGACGAAGAATGAAAAAAGACGGAGAGCCAAGCTTCACTCTAACCGGACAAGACGTTCACGGAGTATCGATTGTCAGAGGACGACCAAAGATGCCTTATGAACACGGAAAGAGAGAATTAAAATATAAAGAATATAAAGATACCTGCCCCACTTTAACTGAAAACTGTGCTAGTGGAGATCAAAAGAATATAGTAATGCCTCAAATAAGACGTCTTACGCCGAAAGAATGTGAGCGACTCCAGGGCTTCCCTGATGGATGGACAGAGAAAGGTATTGACAATAAAGGTAACAGCGTTATAATATCAGATACACAGCGTTACAAAACTTTAGGAAACGCTATAACCGTCAATGTCGTGGAGGAAATAATATGTCAGCTTGTAAAATGCCTTTAGTTAGTCGAGTAATAGAAGATTATAAAACTATGAGTAGCGGAGAAATGGCTAAGGAATACGGTGTTGCTAGAGTAACTGTATGCCGTTGGCTTAAAAAATTAAAAATCACTAGACCTTTAAGTGGAAAGAATAGCCGTAATAGAAAAAGGAAAGGCGAAGTGTTAAAGACTGGTTATCCTGTGTATCATTTGCCTAATCACCCTAGAGCGTCTAATGTTGGTTATATTTATAAGCATGTCTTAGAAATGGAAAAGCATCTTGGACGATTACCTAGCAAGAGAGAGCCGATACATCACATTGATTTAGATAGAACAAATTACCATATCTCTAATTTATTCTTAACTAAGAATCATTCTCACCATCAAAAAGTCCACAGTAATTTAACAAAATTGATTAAAGTTTTAATTGAAAAAGGTATTGTGAAATTTAAGGATGGAAAATATTATGTTTAACCTAGGCAATGCTGTAACTGTTAATGTTATACAAGCTATTGCAGAAAAGTTGTTATAAACAAAAAACCCTATTTTCATAGGGCTTTCGTATTCGCTACATATTTGCAGCTTTAGTCATGTAAAAGCTCGGCAGTTGGTGTTGTTTTGCAATCCGAGATATAGCGAAATCCCAATGATATCTTTTTGGGAGCTACATTCCCAAATCAGGGTACCGCCCCACGAGCTATTTAGTTTATCCACTTATACTATCCATTATTTATCATCTGTTAAATTTCATTATTACTTCTTTAGGGTGTTTATGATTGTTCTTAGGTTTGAATGTTTTATCTACCTCACTACCTTCTATATATTGACAATCTTCCCACTGGCATTTAGATGTTTCTAATAATTGTGCTCTGCTGCATTGTGGGCATGTTTTCATTATACCTACACCTACCACAAAAACGTTGAAAAGTCAAGGTGAAAACGTTGTTTCGACGCTACTATATTTTGGAGTTTCAGAACATTGTCTAAAAAGCATATCATTCTAGTTAATGATTTGACGTTTCGACGCTACTATATTTTGGAGTTTTAAAAAGGGGCGCTGCGATGTAGACATCAATTTAGACATCAATTTAGACATCATGCCCAGATTATATGAGGTTAAGACTTCAGAAGTGATATGTTAAGGGGCCGAAAACGTCGTTTCGATGCTATCGTTGTAGGGTTCATATGGAACCCCAATATCGCGAATCCTAACTTTTTATTGACTATACTCTATCTGGTATGCCACGCCGTAGCAATACCACTCTATATGGTATGCCACGCCGTAACTCTATACACACCGCCACGTTATAACGTTATAAGCCGGCCACCGTACCACCTGGCCACGCTGTAACACTACCCGCGTAATACCCGCGCAATACAACGCCACGCTGTAACCACGCCACGCCACCACGTCGCCGGAGCCAATACAACGCCACGCCGTCCCGTCCCTATATAGCTATATACCTATATAAAGGAAGCGCAACGCTCCCGGCCTTGATACATTACCTGATCTTATACGTTACCTGATCTTATACGTTACCTGATCTTATACATTGCCTGATCTTATACGTTGCAACGCCACCACGCCACCACGTAAGCGGAGCCAATGCATTAATAGATCAATACGTTGTTACATTGTAAGCGCCAATATAAGAGGAGCCTATACGTTGATACAGCGCCGGAGCCAATGAGCCTATACAACGCCATATATAAGCGCCAATATGCCCCCTATATAGTAAGTAACTTAGCTAAGTAACTAAGTTAGACTACATATAAGCTTTAATAAAGATATGGTTCTAAGGTTGTTTGACGTTGGGATATCGATCCCGGCACCGCAACAACGCGACCAGATATTAGCATACCGGTTTAACCGCCTTTAAAATCTGTTATATAGCAACGACTTACAGCAACAAAAAAACAAATTTGACGCTATATATAGCGTACCACGACTTATCCACAAGCGATATTCATATATAGCAACGACTTAGGTAAACTTTGCTAAACCGGTATACCGATACGCGCCGTAAGAGAGAGCATATTTTTTTTTGTCTTTAAGGCCTTAAAACAACACCAGAAAAAAAAAGCCTTCTAGCACCTAGCGTATCGGTATACCGGTTTAGGTTTTCAAACTTAAAGCCTTATACCGCAACGACTTAACCTTTAAATTAAACCGGTACGCCAATCATAGCACCAAAACGAAAAAAAGCCTATATATAGCAACAACTTACAACGCATTAAACCGGTACGCTATTTTTACTGTAAACTTATATATAAATAAATGTTATTAAATTGCATATATATATAAAAGCATATATATAGGCGCTTTTTAAAGGCTTTTACAATAGACGCTATATAGCCCTAAAGGACGTTTCACAGCCGATATATAGATATACGCCGGGATATATAGGCGACGCCACGCCGTAACAGATCAAGCCGGTTATACCGCTTATGCTATAAGCCTTGATATAGGCGCTTATGATCCCGGCCATATATAGCCTAAAAATAAAATGGTTTAATTGTTGTTATTCTCTTGACAAGATATAAACATAAGCGTAATATGATATATATTATGGATAGGATAAAAGAAAATAACCGGGAAGTTAAACAAGGAGGTTATAAAATGAAAAAAGCTTATAAAGAGCAATTAATTAAAGAGTGCGCAAAAAGAGGTTTACTATCAGATAGCTATATTAAAACCGGCGGTTATAAATTCCTTGATAATATTTTATCAATAGTAGTCCAAAAGGAGTTAAAACAAGAATTCAATCCACGCTTTAATGCAATTAGTTTTTTAAATGAATCAAAACTAAAGGAGGTTTAAAAATGTATGATCAGAGCAAGCAAGAAGCTAGAGAAGAATAATTGTTTTTTGTTGGCGGTTTGGTGATTAGTTTTTTATTAGTAGCTATTTTAATTTTTAAAGCATAAGGAGGTTTAACAATGAATAAAGAGATAATATTAACAAAAGAAAAAAGCGCTTATGGAAATATGAATTGGCACGTTGTAATTAAAACAGAGTTTGGAAAATCTAGCAATTGGTTTAAAACAAAAAAAGAAGCGGTTTACTTTTCTGAAAGAATGAAAGATTGCAATTATTCTAAATATGAAAGAGTGTAAACCAACAAAAACAGGAGGAGCGACAATGATCACGTTAAATGGAAAGAAGTTTGCTGAGAATGAGAATGAGTTTAAAAACAGTTTGTTTGCATCTGGTGGTACATGCTCCGGATATTATAAGAGACTTAAAAACAAAGTTAAATTGTTTAATATTCAGATGGAGCTTATTGGAGTTATAACAAAATATAAAGTATTAGCAAAGGCAACAAAGCTGGAGAACGGGAGCTATTGGTACAGCTACGGCGATATAGATATAATAGGCGCTTATACCAACGAGTCCAGGAGATACGCGGATATAGACGCTATATTAGAATATAAAAAGGAGCTCCAGGCATGAATTGTAATATATGCAACAAAAGAGAAGCGGAGTTTTATGGACGTTGGATTGCTTGGTGTAGTCAATGCCGGGAGCAAGGCAAGAGTAAAGATAGACAAATGGTTATAGACAACGAATTATCACCGGATATTGAAAGCGGAGATTTTCAATATACGTTAGATCACGGCTTAGGCGATTATTTAATATGAATATAAGGAGGTTATAAGATGTTGAAATGGATAAAAGAATTTACGCTTAAAGTGTTAAAGCTTACGGTTGCAACGCTTCTATTGATCTTGCTTATTAATGGCCTTGACGTAAAGATCAATTTTGACGGTAACAAGAGCCGGGAAAAAACGCTTGATCTTCTAGGCAAGATAAAATCCGGCGTACGTGTTGCAAGTGATATAAACCAGCTGCTTAATTAAGGAGGTTTAACAATGCAACGCTTTAAAACAGTAAAAGCCTTTCAAGATTATGTAAGAAAAAACGGAACGCCGGACAACGTCAAAGTAGAGGGAATAGTATTTACGATGGACAATTATGACGGATCAGGAAAGGAAATATCTTACGGCAATTTAAAAAAACATAAAACACTGCTTGTTGAAACAGAAGACAGATACAGCGCCAACAAGTTTAAAGACGCCGTATGTTGTATTGAGGACATGGCTTCATATAGGACTGATATTAACTATATAGAATAAACCAAAGGAGGCGTAACAATGCAACACCATAACAAAGCAGAAGAGCCTTGCATAAATTGTCAATACAATGGAACAGGGTTTTGTAACAGTAAATTTGAGTGTCAAGTCTATCAGATGTATTTAGACGGCGACGACGTTCAAGGCCTTGAAAGTATAGG
>Ga0222697_1000808_pt1 | contig 12753 bp, 21 predicted proteins | sample AntAcemetage1402_FD_179835 | JGI IMG/M metagenome (GOLD analysis project Ga0222697, IMG submission 179835) | Saline water microbial communities from Ace Lake, Antarctica - #1402 | ecosystem: Environmental > Aquatic > Non-marine Saline and Alkaline > Saline | place: Antarctica: Ace Lake... | reverse complement strand
GTGTGCCTTCGAATGGGAATTGTTTATCTTGGCTTGGAAAAATGAATACACACACCGACGATTCAGGTCAGTGGTTTAATCATGGTGCTAATGTTCGGGCATTATACGTTAATTTGGGGGCGTCCGGATGGTATTCTAGATATGGCGGTGACGTAGCTGTTTATACTGGTGGCGGGAACCCTCATACTGCTATCAGTCACTTCGTTTATTGTAACGGTGGGAGTAATCGTACTCTGTGGGTGAATGGAACTGTGGTACATGATGGTGCTGGAAATACTCAAGCTGATGTAGTCGACTTATATTTTGGTAATCGGAATGACGGAATACGAGGGATTAACGCTTTCATGGACGAAATCACTATTTTTTATAACACTAAATTAACGACTGCCCACGTTATTTCTTTGAGGGACGGATTATTCGGGGGGTTCGGTTATAGCGATGGATGGGTTGATTCTATCCCTAAACTTTCAGGTTATGTTTATAATAACGCTAACCTCATTAACGTATCACTAAATATTACGTGGCAAATTGATCCTTTTAATTTATTGTCTATTAACTCTACTAATTTTTCTATGACTTTAACAGCCAGTAAAGAATGTAATTGTTCTGCGGTTGTTGATAGAGAATTTAATTATTCTGAGGCAATAAAAAATAATTCTGAATACAAATTATTAACTACTGAAACAACTAATCACGCTATAACTTCTTTAAATGATTCTTTTGTGGAAGGGAATCATTATCTTTGTTTATCTTGTGTTACTATTTTAGGACTACATAATTCTTCTTGTGATGTTAAACTTAATTTTTCTTATGTTTTGCCTGTTGCTCCTATTGTCCCCGTTAATGATACTAATGTATCGGGAGAGGATTCTTTATCTTATGATTATTCTGCTTTAATCAATATTTACATAAAGTTTTTTTTGATGTTTATTTGGCTTGTTTTATTGATTATGACTTTCACGATTAAAGGACAGAATAAGAAAACTATTCAGTTCTTTAATATTTTACAATTCTGTTTCGGTTTTGTTTCTGGCACTATGTGGTGGGGTATCTCTATTCTTATTGGTTTGCCTGTTGTTTTTGTTTCTGTGGGTGTATTGATAGGTTTATTGATTTATGAGAAATGATTTATATTTTATAAAACCATAACATTTATATATTTCTTAATTTTATAATTTTTTTATGATTAATAATAAAGTTATTCTTGTTGATTCAGAGATACATAAAAAACTTAGTTTTTTAAAATTAGATAAGGGACTAAAAAAATTGAGTGATGTTATTAAGGGGCTAATTAATGAATCTAAATCTAAGTAATTATTCTCTTACCGCTTTTGAGGGTGGTGTTTCTTCGAATGAAATAAGCGCAATTAAACTTATCCAGGATTTCGTTTTAGAAATTGATAAAAAAATTGTTATGGCTCTTTTCTTGTTTGGGATCATGTATTATTTATCTTTAATTATTTTGCCTCGAGCCTATAAAGGAATGACTATTATCGGGGCTTTCATTAATATCCCTGTTTTCGATGTTATTATTGAATATACCCAAAAACTTATTAAGTTCCTTATTTCTTTGAGTGAAACTTTTTGTCTTGGTTGCGGGGTTTTCGTGTTATATATTGCTTATGTTCAGGGTTTACTCTTATCTTATCAATTATATATCATTTTTGGGCTTGTAGGTCTTTCTATTTTGATTCTTTTATCTAAATTATATACTTACATAGTAAACAAAAAGTATCAAGAAACGATTAAAAAACTTGATTCTGTTATGGGGGATAAACACGATGGTTAAAAAATTTATTCAGGATTCTTTAACAGAGTTAGATATTCCTATCAAAAAAAGGGGTGGTTTATCTAAATTCTTTAAGTCTGGAAAATTGAGGGTGATTCTAATTAATGAGGATAATTCTTTTAAAGATTATTTTGTTAATTTTCCCGATAATTATTTTATTGACATCAAAGCTAAAAGCTATTTAGTTGTATCTAAAGCTATTCTGGGCGGTAAATATCCTACTTTAATATATTTTTTTAATAATCCTTTTCCTATTTTCTTAAAGTATGAGATTTCTTCTGTTACTTCTCTTGATTTAAAAACTGATGAACAAAAAACGGAGTTATCAGAAGAACAAAAAGTTTTATTAAAGAATGTTGTTTTAGACGCTAAGGCTCTTAATATTGCGTTTCATACTAAATTTTTGAAGGGACTTTTTGATTCTAGCGGGTGGTTTACTTACAAAGTCCTTCTTATTTTGTTGATTGTTATTGCTGTTATTACTTTAGTATTTCTCCAAATATTTGGCGTCATTGATATTGTGGGGGCTTTCCAAAAAATAAAATGAAAATGGAATTATTCAAAAAAAAAGAATTTTATCTTAGTATTTCAGAGGGAATGAAAGGCATTGAATATTTTATTGATGATGATATTAAGAAGTTGCCTCATGCTATTAGGCGTAGTATTATCACTTTTTTGACTATTGCTATTATTGATTTACAGGATAAAGACAAAGATAAAATAGAAAAATGATATTGTTAAAAAATAACAAAAACTTTAAGATCATTAGTGATAATGCTCTTAGTTACCATAAAAAATTTTATGATTTTGTTTGTTTTCTTGATACTAAAAAGTTTCCTTCTCTTAAATGCTTGAAGGTTACTGAAAGAAAATTTAATAATTTTGATGAATTAACTAATTTATTAACGAAAAAAATTGATGAAAAACAGGAACAAATCATTTTTTATGATAAACAATTAAAGAATTTAAATAAAGAATTAAAGATTTTGGGGCTTAACAAATGAATAATTTTCCTGTTTATCCTATTATTATTTTGATTGGATTAATATTATATTTTTTTAGTGTTTTGTTTCAGGGACTAAATTTAAGGAAACAATTAAAAGAAACAAAAGAAGAATTATTTTATTTAGATATTGAATTGGAGAAACTCAAAAATAAGTATGGTGGTAAAAAATTGCGGAAATAAGTAAGCCTTTCATTGATCCTGATCGTATCATTAAAGAAGTTTTTGATACTGATAAAGTTAATTCTAAGACTGAATTAAATCCTGGTCAGATTGAGGCGGTTTCTAAGGGCTTAGTTTTTGGGGATGTCTTTAATATTTCTTTGTTGAAGATTCACTTAAATAATTTTATGGTGCTCCAACTAAGTAAGGAAAGGAAATCTCGGGGTGAATTTGTTGATTCTTTGAGGAGTAAAAAAGAAGATTTTTTGAAAGATGCAAAATTTAGTTTTACTGGATAAGATGGAAGAGAAAGAAGAAAAAAGGGACGATTCCGCTTTTAATGGTGCTTTACAAACTTTAGAGAGGATAAACGAATTAATCCAACATATATCTATTTATTCCGTTAATGATCATTGGATCGGTTTAAAAAAGAATTTGATGGAGTTACTTATTGAAACACAGGGTTTTCTAGGTAAAACAGAATATCAGAAAGCCTGGAAGGATTGGTCTTTGATTGATTCTAAAACCCTCAAATATAATGAGAGGGGTATTGTTACTTATGATGAAGAGTTGCCTCGTTTATTAATTAAGTTTTCTGCATGGATCAGATATAAATTACATAAACATAAAGTTACTATGGCGGGAAAGAAAGAAATCCAGGACGGAATAAAAAGGTTATACGGAAAATATAATTTATGAGGTGTTTTTTTATTTGACTAATGAATACAATAAAACTCTTAATGATTTTGCTTTACTTCTCCACAAACTTTTAAGGAGTGATAGAGATACTAATATTGCTTTCTCAGGTTTTACGGGAGAAGGGAAATCTACTATCTTAATACAAATATTTAAGGAGTATTGTAAACTAAATAATATTAAGTGGACTTTTGATTTTTTGACTTGGAGCAGAAAAGAACTTCTTAAATGGATTGACGGAAAAAAAAATAAGGCGGGAATCAATGAGGGACAACTCCCCGAATATTATCCTATTGCTCTTGACGAGTTATGGTTATTGTTTTATAAAAGGAATTGGTATCAAGAGGGACAAATTGATTCTCTTGCTACTCTGAATTATTGTAGGGATCGCCATTTATTGATAGGTGGGAATGTCCCTAATTTTTGGGACTTAGATGGGGCTTTTACTTCCAGGATCAGGTTTTATATTTATGTTCCTGAACGGGGTAAGGCTTGGGTTTTTGAACAAGAAAATAATCCTTTCAGTCAGGACGCTTGGAATAAAACCCTTAATAAAAAATTGTTTCGTAAAAGCGGGACACCTTATGGTCTGCCTAATTTTTTGATGGAATTAAAATTTGATGATTTAACTCCTAAAGAAAAAACTGAATACTTAGCTATCCGAAATAAGAAACGGGTATTAGCTATTGATGATAGCAAAGATGAAAAGAAAGAAAGGTATTCAGATATAAAGAAACAAAGAAACATTTTAATTAAATTGTTATTGGAATTGAATCAAGATATAATAAAAGATAAAGAAGTGAGTAAGAAATTAGGTATTGAAAAACTTTCTTATAAAGATTTAGCTGATCTATTAAGCCTTAGCCCTTCACTTATTAAGATGGTTATGATAGGTTTAAGATAGTTTTAGTAGTCTTTTGTTGTTCCTTTTCGGCTCTGCTTATCCTTTTTTTTTGTTATTATATTATATTATAGGTGACTTTGTGATGATGTGACACTTAACCTATATGTTCCACAATATAGCCCTCCCCCCCTTATTTCCTATGGAAAAATGAAAACCGAAAAAGATACACCCAAAGAATACGTTAAGAGCAGAGTTATGCCTATTTTTAACAAAGTTCTACGGGAAATACCTAATAACCATACGATGGTTAAGCCCCTTCTTCCACCCTTTAAAAAGTTTTGCCTATATAATCCTCATAATTATCGACTATACTTTAAATACAAAAGTAGTTCCATAAGCAATATAGGGGCTTGGGTTCTTTCTTCCTGTGGAGTAGACGAGAAGATTTCCACAGGAAATAAAGGGCTTGGTTCTTTGATTTCCTATGGAAAAATTAATTATAATTCAGAAACTTTATTTAAATTTGAGAATTGCACAATAAAAATAAAAAAAAAGTTGATTGAAATAAAAATAATAAAAAATAGGTGGTATCGTGTTCCTGTTGTTGTTGATTGCGAAAAATATTTTATTGACATAATCGTAAAAAAAGAGAAATTGATCCTAGATTATCTTAACAAATTCCTTTTTTTGTGGGGTGGTTGGACTGATTTCAAAATTATTAAAAGGGTTTCTGAGGACAAAATCAGGGACGAAGATTTTATTAATACTATTCCAGAACTTTCTAGGTGGGATAATGAAGTTTGCCGAAAAGCTTATTATGATCAAGTTGTGGAGTTTAAAGGCTCTGTTTTTGCTAGTAACTATATTTCTAATCAGGCTCAGAAACAAGAAGAAAAAAACATTAAAGAATATATTGGGATCTTACATCCTCTGAATTTTTTGAAGTTTTATGTTAAATGTGTTAATGATGTCCTTAAATATCAGGAATATGTAAAATTACTCTCCCTAGAAGATAAAAAGGTCTTTGAGAAATGGCTTTTTATGGAGTTTTCCATACATAAATAGTTAAATTTATATATATTTATATATTTTCAATAAATTATATGAGTTATGACGATTTTTTATTTAAAACAAATCAGAGATACGCTTTAATTAAAGCTAGGAGTATCAGAAAATCTCCCTGTCGTATTTGTGGGTTTTATGGTTGTATTTGCCAGGAAAAACTTTCTCCTTTACTAAAAAAGCGGAGAGCCACCATCTTAAAAGATAAATGTCCGAAATGCAAATTATATTTATGTGATTGTGAAAGAAACTACACAGGAGAACTATTATAAAATGATTGTCAATAATATATATAATGTAAACTAAAATGAGAAAAGCAATAGCAAAATATTTAAAGGCAAAATCGTATCGGGCATTTTTGAATAAACGAGATTTGACAAAACCTAAGGAAAAAGTAAACACTACATATTTTAGAATTAAAATAATTCTTGGAATAGTTTTAGGTATAATTGGATTTTTTGCTTTAAGTAGAATGATCCTTTATTTTTCTACGTTATTAAATATTATGACTGACTTAATTAAAACTTCTGAAATGACCCCAGAATTTAAATTAATTGTTGTTTGTATAGGGATATACCTAAATTATTTATTTATAACGCTTGTTCTCAACTTTATTTTTAAAATATTTAATCTTATTCCTCCAAAATATGATTTAATAGAATAAAATGGCTTTAGAACAAAAAGAAACGGATATTATTGTTACTGAAAGAAAAGACTTAGATATATCTTTAGATAATGACAAACAAGATATTATTTCTCATTTTACAAAAAAAGAGGTGATCTTCTTATTATCAAGGCTTCCCCCGAATTATAACGCTGTTTTATTTCAGTTTCTTTGGAGGACAGGCGTAAGGGTTTCAGAAGCAATTAATATAAAAAAAAATAATCTGGACTTTGAGAATCAAGAAATCACTATTAGGTGGCTCAAAAATAGGAAGGCTCTTTATAGGGTTATTCCTATGCACACTTCTTTAAAGAATTTGTTATATATTTATTGTTGTAAATTATTGGATCAGAATAAATTATTTCCTATTTCTCGGCAAATGGTCGATAATTTATCTAAAAAGTATGGTTTTGGTCATGCTCACAAATTAAGGCATAGTTTCGCTATTAATTTTCTTCGGCAAAGTGATTCTTCCATGGCTCTAATTGAATTAAAGGATTTATTAGGTCATAGCAATATCCAAACTACTATGGAATATTTGAAAATTGTTCCTATGAATACAAAAAAAGCAATAGAAAGGATAGATTTTGATTAAAAATTGACCAATAAATGAACAAAATGAAGAATAGAAACTTAAAAAATAATGATGATTGGGCTACTCCTCGAGATTTTTTAGAGAAAGAAATTATTCCTATCTTTGAAAACAATAAAGGAAAACATTATTTTGATCCCTGCCCTTTAAATCCAGAATTTGACGGATTTTTTATTAATCCCCCATATCGCAGAAAACTTAAAGAATCTAAAGGAAAACATTATTTTGATCCCTGCCCTTTAAATCCAGAATTTGACGGATTAAATATTAAATGGGCTTTACAAAATTTTATTAATCCCCCATATAGCAGAAAACTTAAAGAATCTTTCATAAAAAAAGCTTTTGAAGAATCAAAAAAAGGGAAATTATGCGTTATGTTATTGCCTGTTTCTACTTCAACAAAAATATTTCACGAAATTATTTATCCAAATGCAGAAATAAGATTTATTAAAGGTAGGATCAAGTTTTTAGGGACAAACACAAAGGGAGAATATGTCAAAAATAAGTGTGGTATGCACGATAGTATGATCGTTATATTTAGATAATGACTTCGTATAATAAAAGATTATACGAACTTTTGCAAAAAAGCAAAAGTCAAGATTATGAGGAGAAAATGTGTTATAAAAGAAATTCAACATTAATGCTTATCAGAGATGCTGGGTTAAAGAAATCTGAAAAAGCAATAGTTAGAAGAATAGATTATTGTATGATTCAGTTAATATGTAAGTTAAATGATAATGAAAATAAAACTTTAGGTTGTTGTTGTGGTCATAATAAATATAATAAAACAATAGTTGTAAAAGATAAAAATGGGAATATTTTTGAGGTTTTTAGTGGATTAAATATTCCTCGAAAAAAAAGGTTTTATGTTAAGGATAAAGAAGGATATTATTATATCCCTGAAGTTGAATGTTATTATAAATAATTCGCATAATCTCCGTTACACAAACCGAAATGGTATCGTGTAACTATTTGATTATACGAACTTTTGTAAAAACAATGGGAAAACAATAAATACATTATATCTTTTGTTTAACAACAATTTATTTATATATGTTTTTTTGAGGGTTCTGTATGGGTGACAAATTAAAAGATATAAATTTTAATAAGAAAGAACTTGATAGCTTTGAGTTATTGTTTTATAAAAGGAATTGGTATCAAGATAATATGGGCTATGATGATAAGAAAGGCTTACTTCTTAAAGTTCCCGTTAAAATTCTTGTGCCTTTATACTTAACTTATTGCAAACGAGGAGAACTTATCTCTTTATTGAATGAATGGGATATTTTATTGTGTTCTGATGATGATTCTTTAAAGGCGCATGGTGATCCTAATAAACTTAGGAAACGATATAAAAAATTGATTCCCGCTTTATTACAGGGCTTGAAGAAGTCTCGCAGAATATTTTTTATTAGAAAAGATTTAAGGGCTAAATATGGTTATTAATTCAGGATCACTAATCTCAGATCCCCCTCTCCTTATTTCTGAAAAGTTCACCCACTTTTGAAAAAAATAATAAAGAACTCAACCTCTTTATATTGTTGTTGCAGGGGGATCTGTTTTTTTTCTTATTTGCTTACTTTCATTCATAAATCTTTATATATGATTTTTTTCTGATTTTGTTTTACAATGAATATAATAACTATCTTAGTGGAAGTTTTGATTTTTACTTCTCTAATTGGCGTAATTTTTAGTTTAACTAATATAGACGCAAATTCAACAAATATCACGGGGGCTAGTTTTGTTCTTTATGGACTTATCGGGCTTTTTGTGATGGTGGGTTTTGTTGTCTATCTCGTTAAGGCTACTGGCGTTAAACAAGGAAGATAAAAAAATATTGTTTCTGTTTTTTTTCTTATTTGCTTACTTTTATTCATAAATCTTTATATATGATTTTTTTCTGATTTTGTTTTACAATGAATATAATAACTATCTTAGTGGAAGTTTTGATTTTTACTTCTCTAATTGGAATTATTTTCAGTTTAACCAATAACGCTGATGGAAACATTACGGGGGCGTCTTTAGTTCTTTATGGACTTATCGGGCTTTTTGTGATGGTGGGATTTGTTGTCTATCTCGTTAAGGCTACTGGAGTAAAGAAAGGAAGATAAATTAAGGGTAATTTATCAAAAAAACAGTTTTTTGTTTTTTTTTATTACTTTTTAATATAAAGAGTTGAATCAAAATAATTAAAAAAAATAATTTTTTGTTATTGTTTTGTTCTCTATTCTTAATACTTTTTTCTTTTGGTGTTTTTGGTGGTGATGGAGAATTTTATTCTATGCTTGGAAGTTCTGATAATAATTTTGTTTTGAGTGGATATAATCTTTTTGGTGATAGTGATACAGATGTTCAAGATTATATTTTTGGTGCTGAAAACATCAATTTATTTCCTTTGGTTTATGATCTTGATGGGAATGGATATAAAGAAATTATTGTTTTTTCTGGGCAAAGTATATTATTATTGAATTATTCGGGGGATGATCTAAATTATTTAAATAGTTTTACTCTCCCTTCTCATACTGCGGATACTATTAATGGTTATTATTCTAATCCTGTGGTTTTAGATGTTGATAGTAACGGATTTCCTGATCTCATTTTTGTTGATGAATATTTACAAAATATTTATTTTTTGGAGTATAATGGGACGCATTTCTTTAATTCTTCTATGATAAATTTAGGTCTTGTAATTTATGATTCTGCTATTGGTTGCTCTGGCTCTGTTTGTTTTTTGGTTTATGATGGGGGGAGTGGTTACGCTGTCGGTTTTAATAAATCTCAAATTTCTCCTAATGGTGCTATCAATTTTTTGGGTGCGGATAATTGTATGCCTGATAAACAGGGCGTAGTTATAGGTAATGGTAAATATTATTTTGTGGGGACTAATGCTCAAGGAGAGGCACGAATACAAAGCTATGAACTTAACGGGTCTATGTTTCCCGTTAATTTTGATACGATTACTATTACTGAGCCTGACACGATTGTAGGTTCTGATTGTGGACGTGGTGATGATGATTTCACAGGTTTAACTATTGGAGAATTTGATTTAGTTATTACTGGCTATGAATTAGGTCTTGCTTATATGACTTCTTCAAACACTTTTGAAATATCAATTTTTGATAAAGATTTAAATAGAATAGATCAAAGCCCTTTCATTGACGCTTCAGGGGTTTTTTTATCTAATGTTTTTATGGCTCGGGTTACTAATGAGGGCGTAAATAATTATAATTCTATGTGTATTATGGGGGGAAAAAATCATTATACTTCTTTTGGTTCTATTAAGTCATGCGTAAGTAATATAGTTTGTGTTGTTGATAATTCTGTGGATACTTTAGGCTTAACTTATGATAATTTGGAGTTTCAATATATCGAGAGTGATTCTTCTCCTTTATGTTATAATCTTAGTAATTCTTTCGTTTATAATAATTTGATTCATTCTGTTAATAGTGATTTGAATAGTGTTTCTTCTGAGGCTCTTACTACTTTCGGAATATTTGATTTATCTGCTTATCTTGATAGTGATTGTTTTTTTGGAGTTTGTCCTATGGACTTAATTTATACTAATCCAAAAATGAGTTCTTCTTATCCTATCGGTTTTATTTTAGCTGATGTTGAAAGTAATAATCGTTTAGATATTGTGGGGGTTTCTAATAATTCCGTTTTTTATTTGGATGATGGTTTTACTAATCAGTTGCCTTTTTTAAATAATGAATCTTCTTATATTCGCCCTGATTATCGCCTTAATTGGGAATTGGGGACTAAAATAAAGGTGGTTGCTCAAGTAACTGATTTAGATAATCCGACTGATAAATGTCGGGTTAAAGCTTATCTTTATTATAATGATAATGATTCTCTTGTAGAAAGTAACTGGACAGATTTCAAAAATTCTGATTCTTTACATACTATTACTTTTTTGAATGTTTCTCCTTTAGTTGAGGACGCTTTATTAAGGATTTTGGTAAGTGACATTAAACATAATGATTCTTATCGTGCTTATAATTATTATTATGATGTTGTTTTGAATGGTTCTACTTATGAAGATAATGAGAGGGGAGTAATAGGGGAAGGGGAAGAAATCTATACAGAAACAGAGGACGAGGGAGAAGATGAAGGCGGGGATTGTGTTGTTTCTTCTGATTGTTCGGGTGATCTTGTTTGTGTTGATTCTTCTTGTGAAGAATTGCCTAATACAGAGGATAATGCTATTAAGGATGGCTTGAACGAGATTTCTTACTTGGCTAATGTTCCTTTAATTGTTTTGATTCTTATTATTTTCGGGATTATTATTTTTAGTGTTTTTAAAGAGCCTAGAATCCCTAATCAAATAAAGCTCCCTGTTATTTTGTTGTTGTCCTTATTCGGTTTTGGGATAAGTATTTATTTAGGGATTTTGTCTGTTTTGTGGCTTATTTTATTGGTGATCCTTATTATTATTGTTCTGGCGGTTTTTATAATTCGGTTTGTGGGGCGGTAAAAATTAACGATATGACCTATTTATTGTTTTATATATCTTTCTTCGTATTATTGGGTTTTCTTGTCCCTTTTATCAATGATGAATTTAATTCAGATTATACTGAAAATGATCCTAATCTTGTTTCAGCAGATGATACAAATAATGCTCTCACTATTTGGAAGTCTCTAGCTAATCTTTTTACTTTTGCTTTTTGGACTTTCGGACTTCCTTCCTGGCTTAATTTAAGTGTTTTATTAATTTTTAGGATACATTTAATTTTTATTCTTGCCCGTAATATTTGGGTGGGTGGTGGTGGTTAAAATGAGTATCTCTGATATTGTTTTAAAAGAATTTGATGATTTAGGTATTTACGAAGAATATATCCCTCAAAAAGAAGATAACAAAAAGCGGTTTTTTGGTTTATATTTATTTGATTTTTTTTTGTGGGGTGTGTCTTAAATTGTTTTGTCATAAATGCGGGGTTACAATAAAAGATAAAGTTATTGTTTGCCCTATTTGTAATATCAAAATTTGTGGTTTGTGCCAAAAAAAAGGGTTTTGTAATGATTGTTTTATTGAAGAGCACAAATATCATTTTATCAATAATTATTATAAAGAAAAATATGGGGGGTCTTTGAAATGCTAAAAAAAGGTTTAATCTTGTTATCTTTCTTCTTTTTACTCTCTTTACTTATTGTTGTTGCCTCTTCCGAAACAATTATTTATAAAACAAAAATTGTTAAAGAGCCTATCTATAAAACGATTAATTTTGTTGATTGTGTTCTTAAATATTCTAATAATCTTACAAATAAGCCTGAAACTATCTGTATAAATCGTGCTAGATTAGAGAGGATCGGTTTTTCTTCTAAAGAAGTATTAACTAAGGAAAGGATAGGGCTTATTTATGATAACAAAGTTTTTAATAATCCTAATGGTATTAATTTGAAAGATAATAAACTGATTTTGTGGAGTGTTCCTGTGGGTGATCGTAATTATAAAGAATTTGGTTCTTGTTCTGTGACAGAAATAAATAGGGGGGTTTGTAATGAAAATTAATCCTTTTTTTATTATTTTCTTTTTGTTGTTATCAATTAGTTTATCTATTTCTTGTTATGCTGATTTGCCAGATATAAATAATGTTTCTTTATCTTTTAGTTGTGATCCAGGAGACAGGAATACTTCTCATGTTTTCGATTTATCACCGAATGGTTATGATGGGGCGTTAGGCACATCCGTAACGTTTAACACGAGTTTATCAGGGTTAGGTGATACTTGCACTTTTTCAGGTTATAACGACGCCCAAAACATGATATTTGTCGGGTCACACATAGAAACACAATTTAGTAGTGTGCCTTCGAATGGGAATTGTTTATCTTGGCTTGGAAAAATGAATACACACACCGACGATTCAGGTCAGTGGTTTAATCATGGTGCTAATGTTCGGGCATTATACGTTAATTTGGGGGCGTCCGCATGGTATTCTAGATA